>JAEEGL015228506.1_pt1 | contig 26460 bp, 27 predicted proteins | sample 9134231 | NCBI WGS metagenome assembly JAEEGL01 (sample SAMN16246548, study PRJNA631951) | gut metagenome | biome: gut microbiome; feature: rumen; material: fiber-attached | host: Bos | place: Iran: Karaj | collected 2018-10 | reverse complement strand
ACCATCCCGGTCGTCTTCGCCGAGACCTTCCCGATCAAGAACGTCGCCTCGGTGATGGGCCTCTCCTGCGGGGCCGGCGCCCTTGGCAGCATGGTCTTCAACCAGTTCGTCGGTTCCATCCCGGAGAGCGGCTGGAAGGTCCTCTTCATCATCATGGGCACGCTGCACCTCGTTGCCGCCCTTATCCTGTGGAAACTTGTCCGTAAAGAAACGCCTGACGCACAATGAGAAAGATGCTCCTTGCCGCGGCGATGCTCCTCGCCGCCCTGGCGCCGGCCGCCGCCGGAAAGAAAACGACCCATACCATCATGACCGCGAATGTCCGCGTCACCGGCCTCGAGGCCGACGAGCAGCCGGGCCTCCGCTGGGACGACCGCAAGGCCGTCTGCCGCGACGTCATCCTTTCCCGCAAACCGGATATCATCTGCATGCAGGAGGTGATCTACGACTCCTGGGCCTATTTCAAGAAGGAACTCAAGGGCTACACGGGCCTCGGTTTCGAAGGTCCGGAAATGGATCCCTACACGGAAGGATACCACTTCATCGCCAAGAACTGCATCTTTTTCAGGACTTCCCGCTATGAACTGCTCGGCGCCGGCGTCTATTGGATGAGCGAAGATCCGGTGACCGGCGGGTCCATCTCGTGGGACAGCGCCCGCGCCCGCCATACGAACTGGGTCCGCCTCCGCGACAAGGTGACGGGAGAGCAGTTCCGTGTGCTGAGCACCCACCTCGACCACATCACGGAAGATGCCCGCCAGCAGCAGGCCCGGTTCATCATCCACGAAGCGGAACAGTATGCGGAGGATTTCCCGCAGGTGCTGTGCGGCGATTTCAATTCCGGCATCAAGTCCGTGGCCATCAAATCCATCAAGGAGGCCGGCTGGCACGACATGTGGGAGGAGATGAACGGCGAGGTCGAGTACGGCTTCACCGCCCACGGCTTCAAGGCTGCGACGAAGAAGAAACCCGGCCGCCGCATCGACTTCATTTTCGGCCACGGCCCCGTCCACGCCCTTTCCGCCGAGGTGGTCACCGATCATCCGAAGGGCATCTATCCGTCGGACCACTATTTCGTCTGTTCCGAAGTCAAGATTGGAAAGTAATGGATTACAGCAAGTTCTTTTCCGCTGACGTTCCCTCCTTCCTGCGTTCCCCGGTCCGGGAGATTTTCCGGAAGGTGGACCTCGGGAGCATCTGCTCGTTCGCGGGCGGATACCCCTCCGAGTCCTCTTTCCCGGTCGCGGAGATCGAACGCCTCGCCGGAAAGGTGCTGGAGAAATACGGGACCCGGGCGCTCCAGTACGGGGCGACCCAGGGCGTGCCGGAACTCCGGGAAGTCATCGCCCGCCGGTACGGCGTCCCCGTCTCGCAGGTCCAGATAACGACATCCTCCCAGCAGGGCATCGACGTCTCGACCCGGATCCTGGCGGATCCCGGCGACATCGTCCTGTCGGAGCCGCCGACCTATCTCGGCGCCCTCCAGAGTTTCCGGGCCTACCGCACCCGGGTCATGTCCCCCGGGGACTATACCCCGGCGGCGGGCAAAGCCAAGTTCCTCTATGTCATCCCGGATTTCAACAATCCGACCGGCCGGACGCTGAGCCTGCCGGAGCGGGAAGCGCTGGTGGAAAAGGCCCGCGGGCTGGATGTGCTGATCGTCGAGGACAGTCCCTACCGGGAAGTCCGCTATGCGGGCACGCCCCTGCCTTCCATCCGGTCCCTCGCTCCCGAGCGGACCCTCCATCTGGGCAGTTTCTCCAAGATTTTCGCCCCGGGGTTCCGGCTCGGCTGGATTATCGGCCCGGAGGCGCTGCTGGAGCAGATCTATGTCTGCAAACAGAGCCTGGACCTCTGCCCGCCCGTCTTCGACCAGTACATGGCCGCCGAGTTCATGGGCAGCGGCGCCCTGGACGCCAACCTTTCTAAAACCGTCGCCGAGTACCGGCAGCGCCGGGACCGGATGCTTTCGCTGCTTCGGCAGCACATGCCGGAGGGCGTCCGCTGGACGGAACCCGAGGGCGGCCTTTTCCTGTGGCTGACCCTGCCGGAGGCGGTGGATACGGTGGAAATGTACGACGAGGCCCTCGCGCGGGGCGTTGCCTACGTGGCCGGGTCCTTCTTCTATCCGGACGGCTCCCACCGCAACACGATGCGGCTCAACTATACCTACATCGCGGAGGAGAAGATGGCCCCCGGGGTCGCCCTCCTCGCGGAAATCATCCGTTCACGCCTATGAAGGAGTATCTTTTCAGCGGTGCCGGCAACACGTTTGTCGTCCTGGACGGCCGGAAGGGCCTTCCGGGCGGGCTGGACCGTGCCTGGATCGTGGACCGCTGCCGGGTGCATGGCACCGACGGCCTGATGGTCCTCAGGCCGGATGCCGCCGCGGACTTCCGGATGGAATTCTACAATCCCGACGGCTCCGGCGGGATGATGTGCGGCAACGGCGGGCGCTGCATCGTCGCGTTCGCCGACTTTCTCGGTATGCAGCCGCAGGCCGCGGACGGGCGCTGGGTGTTCCGGGCGCCGGACGGGCTCCATGAAGCCACGCTCCTGCAGCGCCCCGCCCCGGGCCGTCCGTCCTGGACCGTGCGGCTGAAAATGGTGGATGTGGAAGGGGTCGAATCCCTCAGGAGCGGCTGTTTCCTGAACACGGGGACGCGCCACCTGGTCCGTTTCGTCGACGATCCCGATGCCGTGGAGGTGGAGAAAGAAGGGCCCCTGTACCGCCACGATCCGGCTTTTGCGCCGGAAGGGACCAATGTCAATTTTGTCGGCGTCTTTCCGGACGGGCTGCATGTGCGGACGTTCGAGAAGGGCGTGGAAGGGGAGACCCTCGCCTGCGGGACCGGACTGACGGCCAGCGCCATCGCGGCCTTCAGCGCCGGGAAGGCTCCCGGCGAGCCCCTGGGAAAGGCCGTCCGCTACCGGCTGCAATGCCGCCGCGGCGACTGGCTGTCTGTTGAATTCGTGCCGGAGGACGGGCGTTACCACGACGTCTATCTGACCGGCCCTGCAGAAATATTGGAAAATGAGTGACAGGAAATTTACGGGGTGCGGAACCGCACTCCTGACCCCGTTCAAAGGGGAAGAAGTTGACTACGAGGCCTTTGCGGCGACCGTCGACTGGCAGGTCACGACCGGGGTCGATTTTCTGGTCCCGCTCGGGACGACCGGCGAGACGCCGACGCTCTCCGACGAGGAGAAGCGCCGCGTGCTCGACGTGGCGATCCGCCATGCGGCCGGCCGGCCGGTTGTCGCCGGTGTCGGCTCGAATTCGGTCGGAGCCACCCTCGCCAACATGGGCCTGCTCCAGGATGCGGACGCGTTCCTTGTCGTCGTCCCCTTCTACAACAAACCGCCCCAGCGGGGCATGTATGCCTATTTCAAGGCCGTTGCCGAAGCGACGCCCAAGCCGGTGATCCTCTACAATGTCCCCGGCCGCACCGGGGCCAACCTCGAGGCCGCGACGGCCCTGGCCCTCGCCCGGGATGTTCCCAACATCATCGGGATCAAGGAGGCCTCCGGCAAGCCGGACCAGATCCAGGCCCTCCTCGACGGCCGTCCGGAAGGGTTCCGTGTCCTCAGCGGCAACGACAGCGACACCTTCGACATGATGCGGCAGGGTGCCGACGGCGTCATCTCCGTGGCCTCCAATGTCTTCCCCTCCGCGATGGTGGATCTCGTGCGGGCCCTCCAGCGCGGCGACACGGAGGATGCGGCCAAGATGGACGCCGCCCTCCAGCCGCTTTTCAAGGCGCTCTTCGTGGAGCCGAATCCCATTCCTGCCAAGGCGGCGATGGCCCGGCTCGGCCTCATGGAGAATTCCCTCCGCCTGCCGCTCGTACCGGCTTCGGAGGCGACGGAGAAGATTTTACAACAAACTTTAACCGAGCTGTTTCCATGGAAATAACGATGGAAAGGTTCCAGGCCGTGCTGGACGCCCTCGAGCGGGGTGAGATCCGGGTCGCCGAAAAAGTCGGCGGCGTCTGGAAAGTCAATGCAGAAGTCAAACAGACCATCCTGGCCGGATTCCGGCTCGGCGCGGTAACGGACATGAGCCAGGGGCAGTTCTCCTTCTTCGACAAGGCGACCTTCCCGGTGCGTTCGTTCGATGCCTCCGACGGGGTCCGGATCGTCCCGGGCGGCACGAGCATCCGCCGCGGCGCCTATCTCGCTCCCGGCACCATCGTCATGCCGCCCTCCTACATCAATGTGGGTGCGTGGATCGGCGAGGGGACGATGGTCGATTCCCATGTGACCGTGGGCTCCTGCGCCCAGATCGGGCGGAACATCCACATCGCGGCGGCCGCCCAGATCGGCGGGGTCCTCGAGCCGGCCGGCGCCCTGCCGACCATCATCGAGGACGGGGCCTTCATCGGCGGCAACTGCGGCATCTATGAAGGGACCATCGTCGGGGAGGGGGCGGTCATCGCTTCCGGCGTGATCATCACTTCTTCAACGGCCCTTTTCGATGCCGTGAAAGGCGAATTCCTGCCCCGGAACGAGGCCGGCCGGGTCGTCGTCCCGCCCCGTGCTGTCGTCGTCAGCGGCAGCAAGCCGCTGGTGCGCGACGGGAAGCCCGTGGGCGGCGTCCAGCTTTACTGCCCGGTCATTGTCAAATACCGCGACGACAAGACGGACGGGTCCGTCCGGCTGGAAGATTTGCTGCGCTGAAACATGTTCGAGAAGAGTCTGGACTACGGTTTTTTCCGTGAATTGCTCGCCAAGGACAGCACGTCCGGCCGGGAGCGGGCGGTGGCCGAATGGCTGGCCGCCCGGCTGCCGGACCTGTTTCCGGCCTCGAACCGGCCCGCACTGCGGATCGACGAGGTCGGCGACGGGACGCTCAACCTGCTCTTCACCTGGGGCGAGCCGCAGGTCGTTTTCTGCACGCATATGGACACGGTTCCGCCCTATATCGCCCCTTCCCGGGAAGGGGACCGGATCTGCGGACGGGGCTCCTGCGACGCCAAAGGGCAGCTGTTTGCCATGCTGGCCGCCTGCCGCGAGCTGGCGGACGCCGGCCGGAGCGGTTTCGGCCTGCTGCTGCTTGCCGGGGAAGAGACGGGCTCCTGGGGGGCCAAGGCCTTTGCGAAGACCGGATTCCGGGCGCCGTACCTCATCGTCGGCGAACCCACGGACAACTGCATGGTATCGGCCAGCAAAGGAACCAAGTCCTACGACCTCCTCTTCCGCGGCAGCGCCTTCCATTCGGGGTATCCGGACGGCGGGGTCAGCGCCGTCGAGCTGTTCATCGGCTTCTGCAATGAGCTGAAAGCCCATGATTTCGGGGAGGATCCCGAGCTGGGCATGACCACCTGGAACATCGGCCTCCTCCGCAGCGACAACCCCCAGAACATCCTTTCCCCCGAGCTCCGCTGCCGGATTTTCTTCCGGACGACCTTCCGCTCCGACGCGGCCGTGCAGGCGTGGATGGCCCTGCCGCGCGAGCGCCTCGAAGTCACGGCCCGCGGCGGCGATACCCCTCTGCGCTACTTGACCCTCGACGGTTTCCCCGCGGCCCCGGCCGCCTTCGGCAGCGATGCGCCTCACCTGACCGGCTTTGCGAAGAAGATCATCTGCGGTCCCGGCTCCATCCGCGTCGCCCACCGCGAGGAGGAAAGCATCCTGACGGGCGACCTGGAGCAGGCCGTGGACCAGTATGTCCGATTCTATTACAAGTTATTGAGCAACAACGCGTCATGACCAGTATCATTATCAGCGGATACGGCCGGATGGGCCATATGGTGGAAAAGGAACTCGAACGGAAGGGGCTGCGGCCGCTCCTGTGCAGCGAGGACATCTGCGGGGTCGATCCGGCGCTCTGTGCCGGGGCCGTCTGCATCGATTTCACGTCGCCGGCGGCGTTCCGGGCCAATTACCCCTTCATCGCCAGGCATTTCCGGGCGGCGGTGGTCGGGACGACCGGCTGGGACGACATCCGGGATGAGGTGTTCCGCGCCTTTTCGGAGGCGGGGACGACCCTGGTTTACACGTCCAATTTCTCCATCGGGGTCAACGCCCTCTTTGCCGCGGTGAAAAAGATGGCGCCGCTGCTGCAGGGCTATACGGCGGCCATCGAGGAAATCCACCATATCCACAAGCTCGACGCCCCGTCCGGGACGGCGAAAAGCCTGGCCGCCCTTGTCCGGGAGGGCTTGGGCGAAACCCCGGAAATCACCTCGATCCGGGAAGGGGAAGTTCCTGGGATCCATACGGTTACATTTGAGTCTGCCAATGACCGGCTGACCCTGCGCCACGAGGCTTTCTCCCGCGAAGGCTTCGCTGCGGGGGCCGTCCTCGCCGCGACCCTGACCGAGGGCCTCGCGGGGATCCACGAATTTTCGGAACTGCTGGAGCGCCTCTGAAGCGCCGCGGCTACCGGATCAGATCGTTCAGGATGCTGCTCGCCGCTTCGCGGGCGCCTTCGCCGGGACCCTGGATCACCAGGGGATAGGGATGGAAGGCGCTGCGGATGATGATGGCGTTTTCGGTACCCTGGAGGTGGTAGGCCGGGTGGACCGGGCTGACGTTCCGGAGTCCGATGCTGGAGCGGAATCCGTCCCCGTCCTTTTCCAGGTAGGCGACGAAACGCCGGCGGAAACCCTGGGCTTCGGCGGCGCGCATCTGCCGGGCGAAAACGGGCTCGTAGGCCTCCAGCGCCGGGTAGAACTCTTCGAAAGGCCGCTCGAAAATCGCGGCCGGGATGACCGGCTCCACAGCAACATCTCCTTCTTCCAGCCGGACGCCGGCCTCCCGTGCGAGGATCATCAGTTTCCGGAGGGCGTCGCGCCCGCCGAGGTCGATGCGCGGGTCGCGCTCGGTCAGACCCTCTTCCTGGGCCCGCCGGACCAGGGTGGCGAAGGATTCCCCGCCCGGCCGGTAGGTGCTCAGGATCTGGTTGAGCGTGCAGGAAACCACGGCTTCGATGGAGTCGATCTCATCGCAGCTGTTGGTCTCCCGGGAGATGGATTCGAGGAAGGGCAGGGCGGCGCCGACGGTCGTTTCGTAGCGGAAATGGACGCCGTTCTCCCGCGCGGCCGCCTTCAGGGCCGCATATTGCACATAGGGAACCGCCAGGGAACGGCGGTTGGAGGTCACGACATGGATACCGGCTGCAAAGAGCTCCGGGAAGCGCTGATAGAGGGTTTCGCTGTCGGTGCAGTCCACGAAGACGGCGCCTTTCGGGGCCAGGGAACAGACGGCCTGGATGAAGTCGTCCGCATGGGCCGGCGCATCCGCGAGGGAACCGCAGTGTCCGCCGAGATCGATGCTGTAGCGCTTTGAATCGGCGATTCCGGCCAGGAAAAGCTGCTTCCCGGTCCGCTCGGCCACCGTTGCGCTGCTTTCCGGAATCAGCTGGACGAGGGCTTTCCCGACCGCCCCGTAGCCGGCGACGAAGACGGGAACCCGCTGCAGCGGCATGCTTTCGAAGAAGGCACGGTGCAGGGCCTTCAGGGCCGGAATTTCCACGGCGGGCCGCAGGGTCAGCAGGAGGTTTCCCTCCTCGACGCGGCTCCGGAGGGGGGCGATGCCCGCCGCGGCGAGCGCCCGCGCGGCTTCCTCGGCGGAGGCCCCGCCCACCAGGCAGACCTCGACCTGGTCCCCCTTCGTGGCCGAGGCGATGCCGACAAGGCCTTCCTGTCCGGTCATGGCGCCGATGACGGTCTTGCCGCCGGCAGGGTCGAAGGTGTTCCGGATTTCGATGGCGATGCCCGCAGCCATGGCCGGGGCGACGGTCGGGGCATACAGGACCTTGGCTCCGTGGCTCGCCATCTGGAGGGCGGCGCCGTAGCTCATGGCGGGAATGGTCCTGGCGCGGCGCACCTGGCGCGGATTCGCGGTCATGATGCCGGGAACATCCGTCCAGATCTGCAGGGATTCGGCTTCGAGGGCGGCGGCGAAAAGGGCCGCGCTGTAGTCGGACCCGCCCCGGCCGAGGGTGGTGACCCCGCCTTCCGGCGTCCCGCAGATGAAGCCCGGGACGACGAAAATCTCCGCGTCGGAGGCCGCGACAGCGTCACGGATATTGCTGTAACTCAGGGGAATATCTCCCTTGATCAGGAGTTTTCGCGCATCCAGCCACAGGGTCCGGTAGCCTTCGCTCCGGAGTTTGGCTTCCAGGATATGGGTCGAGAACAGTTCCCCGTAGGTGGGCTTTTCTTCGGCGGGGGCGCGGAGCAGTTCCCCGAACAGGGCGTCGAGTTGCTCCAGCAGGCTTGTCCGTTCCGCTCCGGTAAAGAGCCGCCGGACGATTTCTTCGTGGCGGCGCCGGAGCGAGGGGTCAAGGGCACCGCCGGCGGCGAGCGCCTCGAGCGCATCGGTGCATCCGCTGATGGCGGAGCTCACGAGGACGACGCGGCCCTTCTGCGCTTCCTGTTCGACAATGTCGAGCACCCGCGACATGTTCGTCGCGGAACCGACGGAGGAACCTCCGAATTTCAGCACCCTGTACATTTTTCCGACCATTTTCTTGCAAAGATAGGGAAAACCCGGAAAAAAGCGACGCGATGGTACGGAATGACAGCTTATTCCCGGAAAATGTGTGCCCCGAGGGCGTTCAGGCGGCTTTCGATGTCCTCATAGCCGCGGTCGATCTGTTCGATGTTGTCGATGGTGGATGTCCCCGTCGCGCTCATGGCGGCGAGCAGCATGGCGATACCGGCGCGGATGTCGGGGGAGACCATCCGGGCGGCCTTCAGGGTGATCCGGTGGTCGTGGCCGATGACGACGGCCCGGTGCGGATCGCAGAGGATGATCTGGGCACCCATGTCGATGAGCCGGTCGACGAAGAAGAGCCTGGATTCGAACATCTTCTGGTGGATGAGGACGCTGCCCTTGCACTGGGTGGCGACCACCAGCATCACCGACAGCAGGTCCGGCGTCAGGCCGGGCCAGGGGGCGTCGGCGAGGGTCATGATGGACCCGTCGAGGAAGGATTCGATCTCGTAGCTCTCCTGCGCGGGGACATGGATGTCGTCGCCCCGCTGCTCCAGGTTGACCCCCAGGCGGCGGAAGGCGTCCGGAATGATGCCCAGGTCGTTCCAGGAGACGTCCTTGATGGTGATGTCGCTCCGGTTGATGGCGGCCATGCCGATTAAGGAGCCCACCTCGATCATCTCTGGCAGTATCCGGTGGTCCGTGCCGCGGAGGCGCTCCACGCCATGGATCCGGAGCAGGTTCGATCCCACCCCGTCGATGGAGGCGCCCATCCGGTTGAGCATCTTGCACAGCTGCTGCAGGTACGGTTCGCAGGCCGCATTGTAGATGGTGGTCGTGCCTTTGGCCAGCACGGCGGCCATGACGATATTGGCCGTACCGGTCACGGAGGCCTCGTCCAGCAGCATGTAACAGCCGGTCAGGGGACCGTCCGAGGTCAGGTGGAATGCCCGCCGGGCAGCGTCGTACTCCATCCTGGCCCCCAGTTTCACCATGCCGTCCAGGTGGGTGTCCACCCGGCGCCGGCCGATCTTGTCCCCGCCGGGCTTGGCAAACCAGGCATGGCCGAAGCGGCTCAGCAGCGGGCCTGCGACCATGACCGACCCGCGCAGGGCGGCGCACCGGCGCACGAATTCCTCCGAGTCGGTGTATTCGGTATTCACCGCGTCGGCCTGGAAACGGTACGTGCCCTTTTCCAGCCGCTCCACTTTCACGCCCATCTCCTGGAGGAGCGCGATCAGGTTCTTGACATCCAGGATTTCCGGGATGTTGGACAGGACCACCGGTTCGGCGGTAAGGAGGACGGCGCTGATGACTTCCAGCGCCTCATTCTTGGCTCCCTGCGGGGTGATTTCGCCGGACAGCCTGTGTCCGCCTTCGATGATGAATCTTCCCATACTGTGTCAGATATGCTCCACTTCGGGGTGGAGTTCGATGCCATATTTTCCTTTGACGGCGGCGACGATCCGCCGCTCCAGCGCGAGAATCTCTTCCGGGGTCGCGTGCCCCGTGGCGTTCACGATGACCAGGGGCTGGCCCGGATAGACCTGCGCCCCTCCTTCGCGGACCCCCTTGAATCCGCAGGTGTCGATCATCCAGGCCGCCGGTACTTTTACCTGGTCGCCGACCTCGTAATGGGGGACGGCGTAGTCTGCCCCGTGCTCTTCCCGGGCAAGGGCCTCGATGCGCCTGAAATGCGCTTTTTCCATGACCGGGTTGCAGAAAAAGCTCCCGGCGCTGCCGAGGACGGCCGGGTCCGGCAGTTTCTTCTGCCGGATGCCGATGACCGTATCGCGGACCCGCTGCGGGGTAAGCCCGGCGCCGTCCGGCCCCGTGGAGCCGGGATGTTCCGCCTCCAGGACTTTCCGCAGGCCCCCGTAATCCAGGACGGGCTTCGGGGAGCGGGAAAGGCGGAAGGTGACGGCCGTGACGCAGTAGCGTCCTTTCCAGCCGGTCTTGAAATGGGAGGTCCGGTACCCGTAGCCGCAGGCGGATCCGGGAATGTCCACGAAACGCCGCTCCGCCCGGTCGAAGGCATGGACCGTGTCGATGATGTCTTTCACTTCCACCCCGTATGCCCCGATGTTCTGGACGGCGCACGCACCGGCTTCGCCCGGGATCAGGGACAGGTTTTCCGGGCCCCAGAGGCCCTCGGCGGCCGCCCAGGCGCAGAAGTCGTCGAAAACGGTGCCGGCTGCGACGCGGACCCGCGTTTGCTCCGCATCCGCTTCGATGCCCCGGTTCGCCAGATGCAGGACGGTGCCGGGGAAATCTTGGGTAAACAGCAGATTGGAGCCTCCGCCCAGGATGAAGACGGGCTGGGGCAGTGCTTCGAAGTCCAGCGCGGGCAGGTCCGCGGGGTCCGTTATTTCCACGTACAGCCGGCAGGACACGTTCATGCCGAAAGTGTTTCGCCGGGAAAGGTCGTATGCCGGGTGACGGGTGATCATGGCTGGTTCTCCTGCGAGGCGGCTAGCGGAATGCTTCGTACTCCGGCATCGCGATGTCGGAAATGAAATCCTTGAAGGCCTTGTCGTCGCGGGGACAGATGAGGAGGACGTCGCCCGCGTCGATGACCATATAGTTTTGCAATCCCTTGAAGGCGAAGAGCTTCCGCCCGGTCTTGTCCAGCAGCAGGTTCCCGCTCGTGTCGCTGAACAGGGTGCGGCCGGCACGGACGACATTCCCGTGGCGGTCCTTCGGGGCGAAGTTGTAGTAGGCGTCCCAGCTTCCGATGTCGTGCCAGCCGAAATCGGTGGGGTACAGCCAGGCCTTGTCGGTCTTTTCCAGGATGCCGTAATCGAGGGAGACTTTCGGGCAGCCGGCGTAGGCGCGCTCGATGAACGCTTTCTCGTCGGGGGTGCCGAATACCCGTTCCCAGCCCACGAAGAAGGCCGTGACTTCGGAGCAGTGGGTTTCCAGTTCCCGGCGGATGGTCTGCGCACTCCAGATGAAGATGCCGGAGTTCCAGTAGAATTCGCCGCTGCGGATGAACACCTTGGCGAGTTCTTCGCTGGGTTTTTCCGTGAAGGTCTTGACTTTCAGCGGTTTGTCGGTCGTCGAGTGGCGGCCGCCCATGACCTGGATGTAGCCGAAGTCGGCGGAAGGGCTCTTGGGAACGATGCCGAGGGTCATCAGGACAGGCTCTTTCGCCGCATAGGAAAGGGCGTTCAGGATGCCGGCCTGGAAACGGTCCTCGTCGCGGATGACGTGGTCGGAGGGGGTGGTGACGATCACGGCATCGGGGTTGCGCCGGATGACCGTGTAGGTCGCATACGTCATGGCGGGTGTCGTATGCCGGCCGTAAGGTTCAAGGAGGAGGTTTTCCTCCGGGAGCTCGGGAAGCATGGTCCGGGCGGCCTCGGCATAGCGCTCGAGGGTCACCACGAGGATGTTCTCTTTCGGGATGATGCGGGCGAATCGCTCGTAGGTCAGCCGGAGCATCGGCGTTCCGTCGATGTGCAGGAATTCCTTGGGACGGTCCTCCCGCGAGGCGGGCCAGAACCAGTGTCCGGAGCCGCCGGCGAGAATGACGCAATAGTGGTTATGGTTCATATCGTGTTATCGATGGTTTACGTGTACATGGGGATCCACGCCTGGGGGAAGTAATTGATTTCGACCTTCCCGCCGTCGAAAAGGACGGCGACGACGTCGAAGAAAACTTCCCGTTCGAAGCGGGAATCCATCGCGTGGAGGAACTTCAGCGCGGCGGCCGTAATGCGCTGCTGCTTCAGTCTTCCGACGTTTTCTTCCGGGGCGGCCGCCACGGGGGCGGTCCGCGTCTTCACCTCTACAAAATGCACGCCATCGGGCGCTTCCGTGACGAGGTCCAGCTCCAGGTGTCCGCCGTGCCAGTTGCGGGCGAGGACCGTGTGGCCCCGGGCCGCGAGATAGTCCGCGGCGAGGTCTTCGCCCCGCTTGCCGAGGGCGTTCTTTCCCTTCCCGATCATCTGAACCTGACGACGGTGACGCCGCTGCCGCCGAACTGGATGTGTTCATCCTGGGCGGAGACGACGCCCCGGACGGTGCGGGCATATTTCTGGATTTCCTCCCGGAGGGCGCCGGTGCCTTTTCCGTGGAGGATGCGGACGGAGGCGACGTCGAGCATGATGGCGTCGTCGAGGTAGTGCTGGACGATTTCCAGCGCGTCGGTCACGCGGAGGCCCCGGACGTCGATCTCCGGCCGGAAATTGCGCTTGCGTTCCTCCATCGCGGCGTCATAGCGCTGGCGGGGCGGCTGGGAACTCTCCTTCACGGCGCTCTTGAATTCGTTGGAGGTGATCCGCTCGACACGGTCGCGCGGGATTTTCGTGGTGATGCTGCCGACGATGACGCTGACTGCCTTGGTGGAGAGCTTGCTGATTTCCCCGACCATGCCGTTGTCCTTGATGCGGACCTTTTCGCCGACTTTCAGCGGCGCGGCGCGGAAGGCGACGAGTTTCTCCTCCTCGCGCTCGGCCTGGGCCATGCGTTCGCGTGTTTCCGGATCCGCGCGGCGGGCCTTGCGGGCCTTTTCCTTCTCCTTCCGCTGCTCGAGGGCCTGAAGCTTCTTTTCCAGGTATTCCTCGCGGTTGCGGCGGTCGGTCTCTTTCTTCTGGCCGAGGGCGCCGATGAACTGCTGGAGTTCGCGGCGGGCGTCCTGGGTGGCCTCTTTCTCGGCCTGGGCCTCCTTGATGGTGCGGATGGTGTTCTCCACCTGCCGGTTGGCCTTGCGGACGATTTCCTCCGCCTCCTGCCGGGCCTCGTCGAGGATGTTCCGGCGGAGCTGCTTGATGTCGGCGAGTTCTTTCTGGTATTTGTCCGTGACGGCCTCGAGGGTCTTGTCGGTGGCCCGGATTTTCTGGAGCTTCTCGTCGAGGGCGCGGCGGCTCCGGGCGATGCGCCGGAGGTTGCGCTCGATGCCGACGAATTCTTCGCCGGCGCGTTCCTCCGCATCCCGGACGATGTCCTCGGACAGGCCCATCTTGCGGGCGAGTTCGAAGGCGAAAGAGTTGCCCGGGAGGCCGATTTCAAGCTGGAAGAGCGGGGCGATGCGCTGGGCGTCGAACTGCATGGCACCGTTGATGACGCCGGTTTCGGCACCGGAAGCGTAGAGTTTCAGGTTGGTATAGTGGGTGGTGATGACGCCATAGGTGCCGCGGCGGTCGAGCTCGGCGAGGATCGCCTCGGCGATGGCGCCGCCCGCCGCCGGCTCCGTGCCCGAGCCGAATTCGTCGATCAGCACGAGGGTCTTGTCGTCCGCTTCCGCGAGCATCTCCTTCATGTCCGTGAGGAAGGAGCTGTAGGTCGAGAGGTCGTTGTCGATGGACTGGTCGTCCCCGATGGAGACCATAATGCGGTCGAAGACAGGCAGTTCCGATGTCTCCGAAGTCGGGATGAGCATACCCCACTGGAACATGTACTGCAGCAGTCCCGCCGTCTTCAGGCAGACGGACTTGCCGCCGGCGTTCGGGCCGGAGATGAGGAGGATGTGCTTTTCCTTCGTCAGGACGATGGAGACCGGGACGATCTCCTTCTTCTCCTTGCGTAGGGCTTTTTCCAGCAGCGGGTGGCGGGCCCGGCGGAGCTGGAGGGACCCGTCCTCCGAGAGGATGGGCATGCCGGCGACGATCTCGAGGGCGATTCCCGCCTTGGCCATCAGGAAATCCAGCTCCCCGATGAAGGCGGCCGCCATCATCAGGTCCGGGACATAGGGGCGGAGGAATTCCGCGAAGGCGAGGAGGATCCGGGCGATCTCCCGCGATTCGGCGAAATGCAGCTCGCTGATTTCGTTGTTCAGTTCGACGATTTCCGCCGGCTCGACGAAGGTCGTCTTGCCGGAGGCGGATTCGTCGTGGACGAAGCCCGGCAGGAGGCGCTTCTTCGCGGAGACGACCGGGATGAGCATCTTGCCATCGCGGACGGATACGCCGGCGTCGGCATCCACGAGCCCTTCCTGCTGCGCTTTCCGGAGGATGGCGTTGATGCGCTTGGAGACGGAGGCCTCCTTCTCGCGGATATTCCGGCGGATGTCGAAGAGGGCGTCGGAGGCGCTGTCCTTGACCTCGCCGTATTTGTCGAGGATGAGTTCGATGCGGCGCTGGACCTCCGGGAAGGTCATGATCCCGGCGGCCGCATGCTTGAGATGGGGATAGATTCCGTCCTTGATGGTACGGAAGAAGTACGTGACTTTCCGGACCGTCTCCAGCAGGGTGCGGAGCTTGCCGAGGGAGAGGAGGTCGATCGAGGCGTGGTCGCCGATGGGCTCGAGGAAGGGGATGCAGTCGATGTAGCCGCTGGTGGGGAAAGTGTCCTCGAACATCAGGATCAGGCGCATCTCGTCGGTGAGGACCAGGCGCTCCCGGATGTCCCTGGGGTCGGTCGAGAAGGCCTCGTTCGCGACCCGCTCCGCCGCGTAGTCGGTCGAACAGCGGTCCGCGATGCGCCTGCGGATCCGGTCGAAGCCCAGTTTCTCCTCCAGTCTCTTGTCCGTCATGGCCTTATTCGAGCGCCGCTCCCAGCTTGAGTTTCAATTCGTTCATGTTCTGGATCGGCGTGAGGACCCCGGCGTTGACGAAGGAGATGTTGCCGGTTTCCTCCGAGACGACGATCACATCCGCGTCGGACTCCTCCGAGATACCGATGGCGGCCTTGTGGCGCATGCCGAAGCTGGCCGGGATGTCGGTGCGGGCGGTGATCGGCAGGGTGCAGCGGGCGGCCACGATGCGGTTGCCGCTGATGATCATCGCGCCGTCGTGGAGGGGCGAGTTCTTGAAGAACAGGTTCAGGATGAGCCGGCGGTTGATGTCCGCGTCGATGCGGTCGCCGGTCTCGATGATGTCGGTCAGGGGATTCCTGTGGGGAATGACGATGAGGGCGCCGGTCTTCTGGCCCGCCATGGTCCGGCAGGCCTCCGTGATCTCCTGCACGGCGGCGTTGCCCATCGGTTCTTCCTTGATGCCGAGGATGCGGTTGAAGACGTCGCCGGTGCGGCGGGTGATGCCCGTACGGCTGCCGATGCGGTTGAGCAGGTGGCGGATTTCCGGCTGGAAGATCACGATGATCGCGAGCACGCCCACGTCCAGCAGCGTGTTCATGATCACCGACATCATCTTCATCCCGAGCGCGGTGACGACCACCTGCACGACAAGCAGGAAGATCAGCGCGAGGAAGATGTTCATGGCCGATGAGTTGCGGATGAGCCGGATCAGGAAATAGATGATCAGGGCAACCATCAGGATGTCCAGCAGGTCCACCAGCGACAGCTGCAGGAAGCCGAATATGCTCACAGCGAGTCTCATCGCCCGCAAAGGTAGTCAGTTTTTCGGGAATATGGAAACGGCCGGCTACTTCCGGAAGCTGTGCCGGTGGATCTCCTTGCCCTCGAGGTCCACGATGCGGATGTCGATGAGGGAGTCGGTGGCGGTGAAGTCCAGCCGGTCGACGTTGCTGTTGACCAGGATCGGGAAATCATTGCCGTTGCCCTCCGCGTGCGGGGCGACGTATATATATTTATGGTGATGGCCGCTCAGCATCAGGTTCACGCCGGCCTCGTTGAGGATGGGGAGCATGTTGTCGCAGAGCCACTGCTGGGCGTACCAGGGCTCGATGTGGGAAATGGTCGGGATGTGGATCAGGACGATGCGCCAGGGGGCGTCGCGGAAGTCGGGATCCTTCACCGCTTCCCTGAGCCATTCCAGCTCGGCGCGGCGGTAGGTGTCATAGTCGGCCGTTCCGGAGTATTCGCCGGAGGAGTCGGGCTTGTCCTCGCCGCCGTCCAGCACGAGGATGGCGCACGGGCCCTGCCGGAACTGGTAGTAGAATTCGCCTGTGGGCGTTTCGAAGAGGGTCGGGACCTTGTCGAATTCCCGGCCGCGGCTCTCGTGGTTGCCGCGGATATAGAGGGACGGCACCCGGCGCAGCAGTTCCTTCGCCGGCCCGAAGGTGTATTTCATCATCGTGTCGATGCTGTTGACATACGAGACGATGTCCCCGTTCATGGCGAAGAAATCGAGGTCTTCCGGCTTGAGGTCCCTGGTCAGCGTGGCGAAGCGTTCGAACTGCGCGTGCATGTCGTTGACCACGCTGAAGCGGCATTTCGCAGCCCCCTTGTCGAAGGTGCGGATGCCGCGGACTTCCTTGGCGATGACCCCTTCCGGGCCCCAGACGGTGCCGTAGGCGCTGCTGTCGTCCATGACCTGCTTGCCGTGGACCCGGTAGCGGTAGGCCTTGCCGGGCTCCAGGCCGCTGATGCGGATCCGGTGCATCGTGCCGCTGACCCGCCGTCCCGCGACGGTTTCATAGAAACGGGGGCGCTCGACGTTGTAGAAGGAGGCGCCGTCGTCCGGCGCGACCTCGACGTAGGTGAGGGCGGGTTCGGTCGTCTTGAACACGACGGTGAAACCGGTTTCGGTCACGTTCTGGATCCAGGGGCCGTACTGGACGGTCGCTTTTGGGGCTTTGGCGGCGCAGAGGACGGCCACCAGCAGGGCCGCCGCAAGGGTAATCAGTCTTTTCATTTCCATGGTTTCGGACCGGAAAAGCCGGTCGCGGTGTAAATGTACGGAAAAAGCCGGAAACAGACAATACGGGCCCGTGGATTGTGGAAAAAATTGTGGAAAACGCATTGTAAATCAGAAAAATAATCGTATCTTTGCGGTCCGCAAAAGTATGCGGGCTATTATAACGTATTTATAAACAATTAGTTAACCAACCAATGCCTGGATTAATTGGAAAGAAAGTCGGAATGATTTCCGTCTTCGGTGCTGATGGGAAGAATATCCCATGCACCGTGATTGAGGCTGGTCCGTGTGTTGTCACGCAACTGCTTACGGTTGAGAAGAATGGTTATGCCGCCGTACAGCTTGCCTATGACGAAAAGAAAGAGAAGCACACCAGCGCGGCCCTGCAGGGCCACTTCGAAAAGGCAGGAACCACGCCCAAGAAAAAGGTCGTCGAATTCGAGGCCGATTTCGCGGGTGAGCTGAAACTGGGCGACACCCTGACGATCGCCGACGTCATCACTGAGGACGTCAAGTTCGTCGATGTCGTCGGCACCTCCAAGGGTAAGGGTTTCCAGGGCGTCGTCAAGCGCCACGGATTCGCCGGCGTCGGTGGCAAGACCCACGGTCAGCACAACCGTCTCCGTCACCCCGGTTCCATGGGTGCATCCTCCTGGCCGTCCCGCGTCCTCCCCGGAATGCGCATGGCGGGCCACATGGGCAACGAGCGCGTGAAGGTTTTCAACCTCGCTGTCATGAAGGTCATCCCCGAGAACAATCTCCTCGTCGTGAAGGGCTCCGTCCCGGGAGCCAAGGGTTCTTACTTAATTCTGGAGGCGTAATACTATGGAACTGAATGTTTTGAAGATCGACGGCACCCAGTCCGGCAAGACCGTCGTCCTGGACGAGAAAGTCTTCGGCATCACCCCGAATGACCACGCCATCTACCTCGATGTCCTCCAGTACCTCGCCAACCAGCGCCAGGGTACCTCCAAGACCAAGGACAGAAGCGAAGTCGCCTATTCCACCAAGAAGCTCGGTCGCCAGAAGGGCGGCGGTGGCGCGCGCCACGGCTCCCTCAAGGCCAACATCTTCGTCGGCGGCGGCCGCGTCTTCGGTCCGAAGCCGCGCACCTATGACAGCAAGCTGAACAAGAAGGTCAAGCAGCTCGCCCGCCACTCCGCCCTCTCCTACAAGGCGGCCGAAGGCAAGCTCACCCTCGTGGAGCCGTTCACCATGGACGCCCCGAAGACCAAGGAGTTCAAGAGCATCATCGCCAATCTCAAGGCCGGAGACCGCAAGGTTCTCTTCGTCCTTCCGTCCAACTCGGACAATATCTATCTTTCCTCACGCAATCTTCCCGAAGTGAAGGTCATCACGGTTGACGAAATCAACACGTACGTCATCATGAACGCGCACCACCTGGTGCTCGTGGACGGTGTCCAGGACATTCTCGCTGCAAGGGTTAAATAAAGGAGAACGAGAAAATGGGAATCTTAATTAAGCCTATCGTAACCGAGAAAATGACGGCTCAGGGCGAAAAACTGAACCGCTACGGTTTCATCGTCGACCGCAACGCCAACAAGATCCAGATCAAGGCCGCCGTCGAGCAGATGTACAATGTCAACGTCGCCGACGTCAACACCTGCAACTATCATGGCAAGCGGAAATCCCGCTACACCAAGGCAGGTCTCCTCAAGGGCCGTACCAACCACTACAAGAAGGCCTTCGTGACCCTCGCCGGTGAAGACAAGATCGATTTCTACGCTAACATCTAAGAGGAGGAAGTACCATGGCTATCAAGAAATACAAACCGGTAACCCCTGGCCAGCGCAACAAGGCCATCAGCTCCTTCGAGGAGATTACCGCGAAGAAACCGTACAAGAAGCTCCTCGTTCCGCTGAAGCGGACCGGCGGCCGCAACAACACCGGCCAGATGACCGTCCGTTACATCGGCGGCGGTCACAAGCGCATGTACCGTCTCATCGACTTCCTTCGCAACAAGGACAACGTGAAGGCTACGGTCCTCACGATTGAATACGACCCGAACCGCAGCGCCCGCATCGCGCTCGTCCAGTATGAGGACGGCGAGAAGCGTTACATCCTCGCTCCGAACGGTCTCCAGGTCGGCCAGATTGTCGAATCCGGCGCCACCGCGGCCCCGGAGGTCGGCAACTGCCTCCCGCTCAGTGCTATTCCCGTCGGTACGCTCGTCCACGCAATCGAGCTTCGTCCCGGCCAGGGTGCCGCTATGGCCCGTTCCGCCGGTACGTTCGCCCAGCTCGCCGCCCGTGAAGGCAACTACGCAATCCTGCGCCTGCCCTCCGGCGAGACCCGCATGGTCCCTGTGGCCTGCCGCGCCACCGTCGGTACCGTTTCCAACCCGGATCACAACCTCGAGTCCTCCGGCAAGGCCGGCCGCTCCCGCTGGCTGGGCCGCCGCCCGCACAACCGGGGTGTCGTGATGAACCCGCATGGCCACCCGATGGGTGGTGGTGAAGGCCGCGCTTCCGGTGGTCACCCGCGTTCCCGCAAGGGTCTGCCCGCCAAGGGTAAGAAGACGCGCAACCCGAAGGCCGTCTCCAACCGCTTCATCATTGAAAGAAGAAAGAAATAACGGAATAATACTGAGAAATTATGAGTCGTTCACTTAAAAAAGGACCGTACATTCAGGAAGCCCTGGAGAACAGAATTCTTGCCATGAATGACGGCAGCAAGAAGAAAGAGGTTGTCAAGACCTGGTCCCGTGCCAGCATGATTTCCCCGGACTTCGTCGGCCACACCATCGCAGTGCATAATGGAAACAAGTTTATTCCGGTCTATGTCACTGAAAACATGGTCGGTCACAAGCTCGGCGAATTCGCGCCCACCCGTACCTTCAGAGGCCACTCAGGCAATAACAAGAAGTAATGTTTAAAGGATTGACATTATGGGAAAGAGAAAAAGACTTATGGCTGAGAGGCTGAAAGAGGCCAAGAAAGAGACCGCCATCGCCAAACTCAACAGCGCTCCTACCTCCCCGCGGAAGATGCGCCTCGTCGCTGACACCATCCGTGGCAAGGAAGTCAACCACGCGCTCGATCTCCTGAAGTTCTCGAAGAGAGAGGCTTCCATCCGCCTTGAGACCCTTCTCAAGAGCGCCATCGCCAACTGGGAGGCCAAGAATCAGGACAAGACCAGCGAACTCGACAACGGCAACGTCATCGTCAAGACCATCATGGTCGGCGAGGGCCGCACGCTGAAGCGCATCCGCCCGTGCCCGCAGGGCCGTGCCGGACGCATCCGCAAGCGCTCGAACCACGTTACCATCGTCCTCGATGTGAAACCTAACGCAGTGGAGAAATAATCATGGGACAGAAAACTAATCCTATCAGCAACAGAATCGGTATCACCCGTGGTTGGGACTCCAACTGGGTCGGCGGCAACTATGCAGAGAAGATCGCCGAGGATTACAAGATCCGCAAGTACCTGGGCAGCCGTCTCGCGAAGGCCAGCCTCTCCCGCATCATCATCGAGCGTACCCTGAAGCTCGTCACCGTTACCATCCACGCTGCCCGTCCGGGTGTCATCATCGGCAAGGGCGGCCAGGAGGTCGACAAGCTCAAGGAAGAACTCAAGAAGGTCACGGGCAAGGATGTCCAGATCAACATCTTCGAGGTCAAGCGCCCCGAGGTTGACGCCACCATCGTAGCGGACAGCATCGCCCGCCAGATCGAAGGCCGTGTCTCCTACCGTCGCGCCATCAAGATGGCGATCGCCACCGCGATGCGCGTCGGTGCCGAAGGCATCAAGGTTCAGATCAGCGGCCGCGTAGGCGGCGCCGAAATCGCCCGCAGCGAAATGTTCAAGGAAGGCCGCACCCCGCTGCACACCTTCCGTGCCGATATCGACTACGCCCTGGCCGTAGCACACACCCAGATGGGTACCATGGGTATCAAGGTGTGGATCTGCAACGGTGAGAAGTATGGCAAGCAGGACCTGAGCCCGAACGCCGGTTTCGCTGCCAACGCTGCCGCTCCCGGCACCGGTCGCCGTGAAGGTGGCCGCGGAGACCGCGGAGAACGTCGCGGAGGCCGTGGCGGCCGTCGTGAAGGTGGCCGTGGAGATCGCGGAGAACGCCGATAAGCGAAATCTTATTTTTGAAAAAGCGACCGTGAAAATGGTCGCTTTTTTGTGTTTTAAGGGATTATCTTTAACTTTGCTAAACGGACTATTGCAAACCTGTTTATGAAACTGTATTCCCATCTTTTCGCATCGGCCTTTCTCCTGCTCTTTGTCGGCTGTGGGAAAACGCCGGAACCTACCCCTGAACCGCCGCAGCCGCAGGTGGTAGCGGTCACCTCTGTCTCTCTGGACAAGGCGGAGCTGAACCTGTTCATCGGTGAGTCACAAACCCTGGCAGCCAGCGTAAAGCCGGATAACGCCACGGACAAGACCGTCATCTGGAGCACATCCAACGCTGGTGTGGCAACGGTGGATAACGGCAAGGTGACAGCCGTGAAAGAGGGTGAGGCCACCATCAAGGCACAGTCCGGGGGCAAGGAAGCCAGCTGCAAAGTAAAGGTAGCCGCCCATCAGATTAATGTGTTGGGCAGCATCTCCTCCGATGCGGCTATCCTGCACGGCGCCGGAGGACAGACGGTTGTAAGTATCACCTCGGATGCAAGCTGGAACATAGCATCGGACGCCAACTGGCTCACGGTTTCGCCTTCTTCCGGCAGCGCCGGTGCCGGACAGATAACGGTAACATCTGCTCCCAACACCACATCGGCCCTCAGGACCGGCACCCTTACTGTCTCGTCATCGGGCGGAGTGCAGACACTGTCGGTCCGGCAAAGGCCCGAAGTCCGTAAAACAACGCTGGAAGACGATGCCAACATCCTCAATTCGCTGAGACTGAGTTACTCCGGCACCAAGTTTACGCGGATATATGCCATTCTTCCGGTACCGCAGACCAATCTCTATCAGGAGATTTCCAATTTGGATAAGGGTTCTGCCGAACTAGTGACGTGCCCGGACGGCGTGAATCAGTATATCGTGGCCAATCTGGAGGGGAGTGCCATCCCCGCCTCCGGAAGCGTTGTCATTTCGGAGACGTTCCACGCCCGGTCCTATAAACTGACGGCCAATCTGGACCAGATAACGGAAATCCCGGAATACGATCCGCAGTCGGAGGTATGTCAGAAATACCTGGGAGTGGAAGAAGGAGACCTGGTGAATCCGAAGAATGCGGAAATCGTTTCCGTTGCAGGCAAGCTTTGGGGAGAAGCGTCCGGAAACCTGATAGCCTATGCCCGGAAGTGCTATGAATGGACGGCTACCAATATGAAGTACGGCAATATGAACACCGGCCTGCACACCATAGCAGATCTGATGAAGAGTAAGACCGGTGACTGCGGTAATTTCTCGTCCGTGTTCATCTCCCTGCTCCGGGCCAAGGGGATACCGGCCCGGCACATCGTGATGATTGCGCCTCAGAAACAGGAATACCACGTGCGGGCAGAGTTCTATATTCCGACGTATGGCTGGATTCCGGCCGATCCTACCTTCAAGAACAGCGACCCCTCCGGGGACTATTTCGGTAGATTCACCGGCAATTATGTGGTAGTGTCCTTCGGCATCAATTCCCTTATTAAGGACCCGTCCGGAGCGGACTATCGTGCCGCGTTGATGCAGTCGGCCTTCTACTGGTACTGGTATTCTACGCCCGGAAGCGGCATCACGTTTACGCACGTATTCTCGAAAAACTAGGATGATTTGTATTTTTGCATATTAAAAAGAACGAAATGAAACGAAACAAATGGATGCTGGTGGCCGGCGTGGTGCTGGCCTGCGCAGTGGGCTGCAAGAGTCAGTCGGAAGAAGAAAAACTGGCCGAGTACAATGCCTGGGAAGAGACCTTTATGGAGGAGTACCGGACCTATATTGCCGATCACGCCGAGGATAGTGATGCCGTGCAGGCATATACGGAAACCAAGATTGAGGAATACAAGGAGTACAACCTTACCGCCATCAAGAAGAACGCCAAGAATGCCGTGGGCATGGCTGCCTTAAAGAATCTCTACGGCCTGCTGGAAGACGACGACCTGTCCGAGTGCCTGGACCTGGTGGCCCCGTACGTGCACGGAGAGGATTCCACCTTCGTGTATTCCCTGAAGGAGTCCCTGTCGGCCAAAGCGAAGACCGCCGAGGGCATGATGTTCACCGATTTCGAGGTGAACGGTGTCAAGTTCTCCGACTTCATCGGCCAGGGCAAGTATGTGCTGGTAGATTTCTGGGCCTCCTGGTGCGGTCCCTGCCGCCGCGAGATGCCCAACCTGCGTGCCGTTTATGAGGAATTCCACGGCGACAAGTTCGACATGCTCTCCGTGGCTGTCTGGGACAAGCTGGAAGACACCATCGAGGCCGCCAAGGAAGAGAACATTGTCTGGAACCAGATTGTAGACGCCCAGCAGGTCCCCACGGACCTCTATGGCATCGAGGGCATTCCGCACATCATCCTCTTCGGCCCTGATGGCACCATCCTCAAGCGCAACCTGCGTGGGGACGCCATCCGTAAAGCCGTGTCCGAAGCCCTTGACAATTAAAGAGAGAATAGCCTTATTTCCCCATTCCCCCGGTGTTTATAGGTACTATGACGCCGAGGGAAAGGTGATTTATGTGGGCAAGGCCAAGGACCTGCACAAGCGGGTGGCGCAGTATTTCGTGCCCGCGGAGCGGCTGAACACCAAAACCCGCATCCTGGTTTCCAAAATAGCCGACGCCCAGTTCTCGGTGGTGGACAGCGAGGCCGACGCCCTGCTGCTGGAAAACAACCTCATCAAGCAGTACAAGCCCAAATACAACATCCTGCTGAAGGACTCCAAGACCTATCCCTGGATCTGCGTCACCGGCGAGGAATTCCCCCGCGTGTTCATCACGCGCCGCATCGAAAAAGGTAAAGGAAACCGTTATTTCGGCCCGTATAGCAGCGTAATGCACGCGCGCAACCTCCTTTCGTTCTTCGACGAAACTTACCAACTGCGCACCTGCACGCTTAAAATCACCTCCGACGCTATCCTTCGCGGCAAGTTCCGCCCCTGCCTCAAATTCCACATCGGCAAATGCGGCGCGCCCTGCATCGGCAAAGTGTCGCAGAAGGAATACGCCGATCACATCGAGGAGATCGTGCGCATCCTGAGCGGCCGGGGCGGGGAAGTGATCCGGCATTACAAGACCTTGATGGCCGATGCCGCCGGGCGCCTGGCCTTCGAGGAGGCGCAGGTGTACAAAGACAAACTCCATAGTCTGGAGCGTCATTACGCCAAAAGCATCATCACCCAGGCGGCCGATACCGATGCCGACGTCTTCTCCCTGGTCTTCGACGGGTCCGAAGCCTTCGGCAATTTCCTGCGCATCCGGGGCGGGGCTATCGTACAGAGCCTGAATCTGGGCTTCAAAAGCCAGATCGAGGAGGAGCAGGCCGCTATGCTGTCGGCCTTTATCGGGGAAATTGAAGACAAGTTTGGTACGCTGTCCAAAGAGGTGATCGTGCCCTTCCTGCCGGATGTTGAAATACCGGGCGTGGAATTCAAGATACCTCAAAGGGGAGACAAGCTGGCCCTGCTGGAGCTGAGCGCGAAAAACGCCAAGGAGTTCCACTTCAACAGCATCAAGCAGCGGGAGCATACGGATCCGGACGCTTTCCGGATGAGCGTGATGCAGTAACTGCAGATGGCGCTGGATACGCCGGTTCTGCCGCGCCATATGGAGTGCTTCGACAACTCCAACATCCAGGGAACCAACCCGGTGGCCTCCTGCGTGGTGTTCCGCGACGCAGAACCCTCCAAGAAGGACTACCGCCGCTTCAAGATCAAGACGGTGATCGGCGCCAACGATTACGCCTCCATGAAGGAGGTGGTGAACCGCCGCTATGCCCGTATGCTGGCCGAGAATCCGGAAGACCTCCCGCAGCTCATCGTGATTGACGGTGGCAAGGGACAGCTGGAATTTGCCCATCAGGCCCTCTCCGAACTGGGCATCCTGGACCGCGTGACGGTAATCGGCCTGGCCAAGCGGCTGGAAGAAGTAATCCGGGTAGGGGACCCGTATCCGCTGTTTATCGACCGGAATTCCCAGGCCCTGAAGGTGCTCCAGCGTATCCGCGACGAAGCGCACCGTTTCGGCATCACCTTCCACCGGAACCTGCGTTCCAAGGCGGCCATCCAAAGCGCCCTGCGCGAAATCAAGGGCGTAGGCGAGAAGACGGAACAGCGCCTGCTGTTGCACTTCGGCTCCGTGGCCCGCATCGGCGCCGCCCCCCTGGAAGAACTGGCCGCCCTGGTAGGCGCCGATTTAGCCATTAAGATACACGATTATTTGAATAATGACTGAGAAGACTTTCAACAAATGGTTCAACACGTTCGTACTGGTGGGTATGGCGGTTGTGACCGTGTTGGTAACGGGGCTTAAGCTTCGGGACGCCCAGAACGGGCAATGGATGCTGCTGATATCGGCCGTGGGCTCCCTCGCGGGGGTGCTGGCCAATGTGCTCAGCGCCAACGGACGCATCCTCACGTTCCTGTTCGGCCTCATTGACGTGACCATTTACGGGGCTATGTGCCTGTTGGGCGCGCGGTATGGCAATGCCGCCCTGCACCTGCTGTACTTCCTGCCCATGCAGTTCGTGGGCTTTTTCCAGTGGCGCAAACGCGGGGTCGATTCCGAAGGCGAAGTAAAGGCCCGCCGGCTCAACGGGCGCCAATGGGCGCTGTATGGCGGCATTTTCGGGGCCGGATTGCTGGTGGCGTATTTCGTGCTGCTGGCCCTGGACCAGTCCGAAGCTGCCCACCTTGTGAAGTGGCTGGTGCTGATGGATGCTTTCTCCATGATGTGCAACCTGGTGGGCCAGTACCTGATGTCCACCGCCTATATGGAGCAGTGGTATTTCTGGATAGGAGTGAATGTGGCCTCCGTGATAATGTGGGTGCTCACCCTTCGGCAGGACCCGTCTTCCTCGTATGCCCTCATCTATGTGGTGAAGTACAGTTTCTACTTTATCAATTCCCTCAACGGGCTTCGTATCTGGCTCAAATTGAGCCGTTCAAGGGAGAAATTGCCCCAAGGATTTCCCAATTAAAAATTTTTTTGCTATATTTGCATGTTATTGCACCCGAAAGGAAAGAACAAAAACGTAATATAAACTTAAAACCTAGCAATTATGACAAAGGAAGAAATCGTAAAGCAAGTCAAGGATATCATCGTTGACAAGCTTGGCGTTGAGGAAACCGCTGTCACCGAAAGTGCCAGTTTCACCAACGATCTCGGTGCCGATTCCCTGGACACCGTAGAGCTCCTGATGGAATTTGAGAAAGTGTTCAACATCAAGATTCCGGATGAGGAAACCAGCGGAATCGCCACGGTAGGCGACGCTATCAAGAAGGTGGCCGAAAAAATCGGTGTAGAGGAGTAAGCCTCTCCATATTTAGTAAAAATGCCCTCCGTTTTGACATGAACCCCGAAAGTTAGACAAAAAACTTTCGGGGTTTTATTATGT
>JAEEGL013252657.1_pt1 | contig 26460 bp, 24 predicted proteins | sample 9134231 | NCBI WGS metagenome assembly JAEEGL01 (sample SAMN16246548, study PRJNA631951) | gut metagenome | biome: gut microbiome; feature: rumen; material: fiber-attached | host: Bos | place: Iran: Karaj | collected 2018-10 | reverse complement strand
CATAGCTTCCTGGTATCTCAGCAAGACCTATCTGGAAACCAAGAACCGTCCTATGTATATAGCTAAGGAGACTGATATATGAAGCTCATAATACAGATCCCCTGTCTAAATGAGGCGGATACGCTGGAAATAGCCCTGAACGATCTGCCAAAACATATAGATGGAATAGATGAGATAGAGTATCTGATAATTAATGACGGCAGCAGTGATAATACCGTGGAAGTTGCAAAAAACTGGGGAGTGGATCATATCGTGAGCTTCCCTAATAACAAGGGACTTGCCAAGGGCTTTATCGCAGGACTGGATGCCTGTCTCCGGGAGGGAGCCGACATCATAGTAAATACCGATGCGGATAACCAGTACTGCGGAGATGACATAGAGAAGCTGGTGCGCCCCATACTTGATGGGAAAGCAGAGATCGTCATAGGAGAGAGACCGATCGACGATACCCCGGATTTTTCTCCGGTGAAAAAGAAGCTGCAGCACCTGGGATCCCTTGTTGTGCGTATTGCCTCAAATACGGACATACCCGATGCTCCCAGCGGATTCCGCGCCTTTTCCAGGGAAGCTGCCCTGAGGCTCAATGTGGTTAATAATTATACCTATACACTGGAGACCATAGTCCAGGCCGGCAGGAACAGGATGGCAATCACCTCTGTTCCTGTGAGGACTAACCGGGAACTCAGGAAATCCAGGCTGTTTTCCACCATGGGAGGGTATATCAAGAAGTCCATCCTTACCATTATCAGGGCCTATATGATGTACAGGCCTCTGACCTTCTTTACAGTGATAGGACTTGTCCCGTTCATTGCAGGGCTCATCATTATGGTCAGATTCCTGATATATTATATAAACGGTTCGGGCATGGGACATATTCAGTCCCTTATTTTGGCAAGCACCCTTATGATGCTGTCCTTCACCACCTTTATGATGGGCTTCCAGGCTGACCTTATGGCTGCAAACCGGAAGATAATGGAGGATGTGCAGTACCGACTGAGACGCTTTGAAGCCGGAACGGAGACTGATGCCAGGAAAAAAGAAGGGGAAAAATAGGATAACGGTCATCGGCCCTGTATACCCCTTTAAGGGAGGGATATCCCATTATACGGGACTGATGGTCAAAAGCTTAAAGGAAAGGGTATCCGTAAGGACCGTGTCCTACAAGATGCAGTACCCGAAGTTTCTGTTTAAGAAGGAGCAGCGGGACTATGGGAATGACCGCTTTAAGATTGAGGATGCACACTTTCTCATCAATACCGCCAACCCCTTTAATATCATAAGGACTGCGCGGATGATAAACAGGGAGGAGCCGGATCTTGTGATCATACAGTGGTGGCACCCTTATTTCGCTCCCTGCTACCGTATTCTCACATCTTTCTTAAGAAGCCCTGTTCTTTTTATCTGCCATAATGTGTTCCCCCATGAGCGTTTTATAATGGACAGGTTCCTTACAAAGCTGACTCTTAAGTCCGGGGATTTTTTTATTCTCCATTCCGAAAAGGAAGTCGGAGAATTAAAGTCCATTCTGCCGGAAGCAAAATACAGGGTAAACATGCATCCCACTTATTCCGCATTTAAGACTGGGGAGATAAGGGAAAAGCAGGATAAGGAAAAGAGGCTTTTATTTTTCGGACTGGTGCGTCCCTATAAGGGCTTAAGGTATCTCCTTGAAGCATTAAAGGATATGCCCGACGTGTATCTTACTGTGGCGGGCGATTTCGGGGGATCAAGAGCGGAATATGACAATATCCTGAACAGTCCGGACTTAAGGGACAGGGTCACTGTTAAGGACGGTTATATTCCGGATAATGAGATACAGGGTTATTTTGAAAACTGTGACGCTGCGGTACTGCCCTATATTGATGCGACTCAGAGCGGCATAGCCCAGGTGGCTTTCGGATTTGAAAAGCCGGTCATCGCAACAAGGGTGGGAGGTCTTCCCGAGGTTGTCACGGACGGAGTCACCGGGATACTTACGGAAGCAGGCAGCGCAGAAGAACTGAAACGCGGGATAGAGCGTTTTTATAAGCTTAAGGAAGAAGGCACGGATTTCAGACAGAATATCAGGGATGATGCTGAGAGGTTCAGCTGGGAGCATCTTTGTGACACCATATTTGAATTAACAGAATGAAAAAAACACTGATCATATTAAATTATAATGATGCTGAACGTACATCAGGGCTTGTACAGAAAGTCAGGGACTACAAAGCCCTTGATAATATCGTCGTTGTGGACAACGCATCTGATGACGGTTCCTATGAACTTTTGGCAGGGGAAGCGGATGAAAAAGTCCATGTGATAAGGCGTGAGGATAACGGAGGCTATGCGAAGGGAAATAACAGCGGGGCGCTTTATGCCCTGAAACATTTCAGTCCGGACATTATTTTTTTCGCAAATCCCGATGTCTTCTTCACGGAAGATACCGTTTCCGCCATGATAAAGGCAATTGATGAAAATCCTTTCTTTGCGGGAGTGGCACCTCTTGTGGAGCAGGGATATAATGTATGGAACCTGCCGGGATTTCCCGGGGTGCTTGAAAGCCTGTTCCTTATCCTTTTTAATCTGGACAAAAGGCGGATCCGGATGAAGCTCGAAAGGTCCCGGAATGAACTGGAGGAAGCAGGAGTCATTGAGGGATCTTTTTTTGCAGTTGATGCCCGGAAGTTTAAGGAAGTGCAGGGCTTTGACGAGAGGACCTTCCTCTATTCCGAGGAGGCGATCCTGTCCCGGCGTTTCCGGGCGCATGGTTACAGGATGGGAGTTCTTACCCGGGAGCGCTATGACCATCTCCATTCCGCCAGTATAAAGAAGGTGTACAGATCCAGCAAGGCTGCAGCCTTTCATCATTTCAGGGACAGCTTCAGGATCTATAATAAGTATTATCTGCGGACGGATCCCCTTCAGGACAGGATATTTGATCTCTGCTGGTATCTTGGGTATCTGGAGAGGGTGTTATTTGATCTGATTAAGAATAAAGGGGGCCGGAAATGAGATTCGTCACCCTGTTTTTAAGAATGAAAAATGTACATCTCCTGAAAGATGTGGGGATGATACCATATATGCTGATGCGTGACTACGGCGTGGACAGCACCATGGTCTGTTTGAAGAATGAGACGGAGTATCCCTATCTTGAGAAAGAGGTAAAGGGGCTTAAGATCAGATTCCTTCCGGGGGATAAAAACTCTCCTCTGGTCTCGGGCATGAAATATGTCTGGGATAATGCCCCGGGGATAGATGTACTTAATGTATATCACTTAAATCTTTCTTCCTTCCTGTTTCTCTTGATATATAAACTCAGGAAAAAGAGGAACGGTAAGGGATACCTGAAGCTTGATATGGATCTGAAGGGCTATAAACGGCTCTTTATGTTTAATCCGGTGGGATTTATTAAACGGAGGACCATGGATCTTGCAGATGTTATAAGCGTTGAGACCACCGTTCTGTCGGAAAAGCTTAAGAAAAAATACGGCAGCAAGGTGATCTATATCCCCAACGGCTTTTACGCTGAGGGCACTGAAAGCGAGAGGAACTTTAAGAAAGAGGATATTATTCTCACGGTAGGGAATCTCGGGACTTTCCCAAAGGCTACGGATGTACTGCTCAATGCCTTTGCGGGGGCAGCGGGGGACAACAACTGGAAGCTTTATCTGATAGGCCCGGTGGAAACCAGTTTTAAGCCCTGGATCAATGATTTTATCAAAAAACATGACTATCTGAAGGACAGGATCGTTTTTACCGGAGAGATAAGGGACAAGGAGAGGTTAAAAGAATACTACCGCAGGGCAAAGATCTTTGTACTTCCATCCAGAAGTGAGAGCTTTGGAATAGTGCTTCTGGAAGCCGCATCAAACGGGGATTTCCTTGTGACAACAACGGGAGTTCCGGCAGGAAGGGATATTTATAATGACGGAAAGTTCGGTTTTATCGTGCCCCCGGATGATGTGACCATGCTCTCGGATGCTTTCTTAAGGCTTATGAATTCCAAGGCCGACTGGGGCAGCAGGGCAGCGGAGATCGCAGATTATGCCTGGCATGATTTCCGCTGGGAACCCATTGTCGCGAAATTGCATGAGGTACTTAAAAGTTGATCACGGTTATCACGATATGCTTTAACGAAGCAGAACATATTGACAATACTGTCCGCTCCGTCTATGACCAGAGTTATATGGATATGGAGTACATCATCAAGGATGGCGGATCCCGGGACGTCACCCCGGAACACTTAAAGAAATGGGAAAGTTCATTCCGGAAAAAGGGTGTTCCCTTTATAGTGAGCACATGTCAGGACAAGGGGATATATGATGCCATGAACCAGGCTGTAGGGATGGCAAAGGGCGAATTTGTGAATTTTATGAATGCCGGGGACCGCTTTGTATCCTATGACGTGATCGAGAATATTTTTAAGAACGATGAATTAAGCCGCGCGGATCTGATCTACGGGGATACTGTGGAGGAGGAATACGGCGAACTCCACTATTTCAGGAAGTGCCCGGAGCTTATCACGGAGCGTATGCCCTTCTCACACCAGAGTGTTTTTGTACGGAGGGATCTTCTGCTGAAATATCCTTTCAGTATGAAATACAGTATAGCATCAGATTATGATTTTCTGCTGACGCTGTATGAAAAGGGCTATTCCTTTATGGACAGCGGGATTGCCGTTGCAAAGGTAAGTAAGGACGGCACCTCCTCCGTCAGGTTAAAGGATACCTATATTGAGACTATGAATTTAAGGAAGGAGCATTCCCTTCCGGTGCCGGAGGGCATTGCCCTGAAAGTGAAACTCTTATGGCTTGGATTAAAACAGTTCGGAATGGATCATTTTCCCGACAGCCTTAAATTCATTATAAGAAAGGTTCAGAGGAAATTAAGGGGGCAGAAGAGATATGGTGCTTAAAATGACAGGATCCATGATCCAGGGATTTTACAGATTTTTTTTCTATCCCTTTAAGCGCTTTTTCCTCGGATGCAGCACAAAGAGCATTTTTCTTAAAGGGTCATATATCTCAAGGGATTCTCTTATAGAGGGACATAATTATCTGGGGAAAAATACCGAGCTTCACGGCTGCCGGCTGGGCTACGGATCATATATCAACAATAACGGGAATTTTTCCCATACTGATATCGGTTATTATACTTCCATCGGAGTCAATGTATCCACTGCAGTCGGTGGGCATCCCCTGAACGGATACTGCGCCCTTCATCCGGCGTTTACGGATCCTGAAAAAACCTTCGGCTTCAGTTTTGCAAAGAAAAAGGTATATACGGATGACACTCCCCGTATCTCCATAGGAAGCGATGTGTGGATAGGTAATAATGTGGTGATACTGGATGGTGCGAAGATCGGTGACGGCGCCGTTGTGGGAGCGGGTGCCGTGGTAAAGGGAGAGCTTCCGCCCTATAGCATAAATGCGGGGGTTCCCGCGAAGACCATACGCTACAGGTTTTCAGAGGAAGAGATCGGGGCGCTTCTCAAACTGAAATGGTGGGAAAAGGACGAAAAATGGATAAGATCCCACATAGAGGATTTTTCTGATGCAGGGAAACTTTGCGGAAAATAATTGCATAAAACCCGCGATAGTTGTTGTGGGATATGACAGGGTGAGAGCTTTAAAAAGGCTGCTTCAAAGCCTTAAGGAAGCGGATTACTCCGGGTTTCAGGATGTGACACTGGTGATCAGTCTTGATAAAAGCGAAGTAAAGGCGGTTGAAGAGACTGCTGATCTTTTTTCCTGGGAATATGGGGAAAAGAGAGTCATCAAACGCAGTGAACGCATGGGATTAAAAGCACATATCCTTTCCTGCGGGGATCTTAGCCGGGAGTTCGGCAGCATCATTATGCTGGAGGATGATCTCTACGTTTCCCGCTTTTTCTATCATTACACCTGTGCTGCCCTTTCAAAGGTCCGGGACTTAAAGGATGTGGCCGGAGTTTCCCTATACAGCCATAAATTCAATGTATTTGCGAGGCTTCCTTTCGACGCCGTGGACGACGGATATGACAATTACTATTTCCGTTTCCCCTGCAGCTGGGGACAGGCCTGGACAAAGGATGAGTGGCAGGGTTTCAGGGACTGGCTTGAAGTTCATGACGGTGAGGATCTGCATGGCGGCGGCATGCCTTCTTTTGCCGCTGACTGGGGCAGCTCTTCCTGGTTAAAATATGCCCTTAAGTATGCCATAGAAGAGGATAAGACATGGTTTTACCCGCGGATATCCTATACCACCAATTTCTTTGATGAGGGAGAACATTCAAAGGAGGCGGTCACTGACCTTCAGGTTCCCTTAAGTATCGGGCGGATAAGGGATTACTGCTTCTCAGAGCCTTCCCGGTCAGGCGCAAGATATGACTCCTATTTTGAAAATGAGGGACTCCCTTTTCAGTCTGATATCTATGGACTGAAAAGAAGGGATGATGCCCTGAATAACGGACCCTTCTATTCATCGGAGGTACTGCCCTTCTGGATAAAGGAGAGCTTCGCGCTATCATTACGTCCCGCAGACAGCAATATCCTGTTCCGCATCGAAGGAAAAGGGCTGTTTCTCTATGATCCCGGGGTGCCCCGGAGCGTTAAGGGTAAAACAGGTGCCAAACTGGAAAAATATTTCTATCCCGGCATGAACAGAAAAAAGATAATGAAGCTTATCGGAGACAGGTTCCTTGAAAGATATACTAAATAAACTTAACTATATTTTTAATGCATCCCAGAAGAGACGCATGGCGGCACTTATGGTATGCATATTTTTCGGAGCGGCCCTGGAACTCCTGGGAGTTTCCCTTATCATGCCCCTTATACAGCTTATCTCCACTCCCTCAGTTGTGGAGGGAGAGGGGCTTGTCCCTTATATTTACAATGCCCTTAATATGAAGAGCGTGTCGGAGTTTTTTATTTTCCTTGTGATAGTGATAATAATTCTCTATCTCCTGAAGAATCTCTATCTCTCTGCAATGTATTATTTCCAGTATTCCTTTATCTACAATAACCAGCTTAAGGTGGCAGGAAGGCTTATAGATTGTTACCTGAAGAAACCTTATACCTATCATCTTGACCACAATACCTCCGATATGATAAGGAACATCATGCTGGATACCGACAGGCTTTTCCAGCTGATACTTTCATTCTTAAATGTTTTAAGCGAGATACTTCTGTCCCTGCTCCTTGTGATATACCTTCTTTTAAGTGATCCGGTTATGTCAATAACCGTGGCAGGGCTGCTGTTTGTCTGCATGGCGGCATTCCGTCTGCTTACAAAAACAAGGGTCCACGGTTACGGCAAGATGAACCAGGAGTATGACGGCAGGATGCACCAGGCCATAAACCAGGCGCTGGGAGCAGTGAAGGATATAAAGATTCTCCACCGGGAAAAGTATTTTGTGGATGAATTTGTTTCCTGCGGAAGAAAGAAGATGACGGCGCTTATCAATACCAATTTCTTCGGCACCATCCCGCGGTATATCATAGAGACCATTACAGTTGCGGCCATAATGCTGGTGCTGATATTCAGGCTGAAGACGGGGACGGATCTGAATACTCTGCTGCCTGTACTGGCATCTTTTGCGGTGGCGGCATTTAAGCTCCTGCCCTCTGTTGGGAAGATCAGTAATTATATGAATAACATCACCTTCCTTAAGCCCTCCATTGACCTGATATACAGAGACTTAAAAGAGACCGAGGATATGGAAGGCGTGGTCATAAAAGATCTGGATGACGGATCACAGCATAGGGAGAGTCCTTCTCAGATAAAGATAGATAAGCTGTCCTACAGATATCCTAAAACCGATAAAGACGTGCTGGAAAATGTCAGTTTTGAAGTGCCTCTCGGCAGTTCCATCGGGCTTATCGGTGAAAGCGGTGCAGGTAAATCCACTCTCGCGGATGTGATACTCGGTATCCTTTTCCCCAGGGAGGGAAGGGTGTTGTACGGCAGCATGAATGTCCATGAGTATCCATATAAATGGGCTGAGAAACTGGCATACATACCCCAGGCTATCTTTCTTGCGGATGAGAGTATAAGGAAAAATGTGGCCTTTGGAATAGAGGATGAAAAGATAGATGAAGAAAAGGTATGGGCGGCTCTTGAAGAGGCGCAGCTTGCGGACTATGTGAGAAGCCTTCCCGAAGGCCTGGATACGGAAGTGGGTGAAAGGGGAGTCCGTCTCTCCGGTGGACAGAGACAGAGGATAGGCATAGCCCGTGCCCTTTACGGAGATCCTGAGATACTGGTGCTGGATGAAGCCACCAGCGCTTTGGATTCAGAGACGGAGACCGCGGTGATGGAGGCTATTGACAGACTTCACGGAAAGAAGACACTGCTGATCATCGCCCATCGCCTTACAACAATAAGGAACTGCGAGTATATATACAAGGTTGAAAAGGGCAGGATCTTTCCCGTTGATAAAAAGGAGCTTTTCCCATCTTGAAACTGTCAGTGATATTAATTACATATAATCACGAGCCTTACCTCAGGGAGTGCCTTGACGGTATTTTTATGCAGGAAACCGGCTTTGATTTTGAGATAGTCGTGGGGGAGGACTGCAGCACGGACAATACCCGGGAGATCCTGAGGGAATATGACCGTAAATATCCCGGAAAAATGAAGCTTTTATTCCGGGAAAAGAATCTGGGACGGGTGACCCTGAATGTTTATCAGACCAGTATGGAAGCTAAGGGTGAATACCTTGCTTATATCGAAGGGGACGATTTCTGGACGGATCCCCATAAGCTTCAGAAACAGGTGGATTTCCTTGAAGAGCATAAGGAGTATATGGGGACAACCTGCTCCTTCCGCCTCATAGGGGAAAAAAGCGAACCCATAGAAAATGAGCGCCAGAGCACTCTTTACGGCTGGAGCGGGGACTATACCTTTGAAAACTGGCAGGAAGCGGGACCCTGGCCGGGACAGACCGCCGGAAATGTCTGCAGGAATTTTTTCCATAACGGAAAGCTGGACTATACCATTCTTTACCGCGCCCATGACTTTATCGATGACGGCGTGATATTCACATTCATCCTGTTGCAGGGGAAGATATTCCGCTTTGACGATATTATGGTGGCCCACCGCTATGTGGAAAAGGAGGGGGGCGAAAGCTGGAACTCCAGGAAGCTTAAGCGTAATTACATGATCGAGGAATGTGACCTGAAGAGAAAGATGATGGAATGGGTAGAGGAAAATGCAGGTCTCAGCCCCAAGGCCTTAAAAAGAGCAGACAGGGAATTTAAGACCGCTCTCTCTGTATTCATAAAACATCCCTCTTCTGATACTGCAAAGATGTTTTTCCCATGTCTTAAATACTGGCTGCATGTGAAGTTCGGGAAGGTGAGGATGCGATAGATGTATGTACAGCGTTTTACCAGCGGTCTCGGAAATCAGATGTTCCAGTACGCCTTTTATACATATCTCAGGAAAAAATACCCTTCGGAAAGGGTTCTTGCCGATATTTCCTGGTACAGCTGGAATGATGCCCATCAGGGTTTCGAACTGGAGCGGCTCTTTAAGAGAGAGGATAATCCGGATTTCGTATTTGAGAAGGCTTCCGTTTTTGAGACATATTGCTGCTCGGGGACTGTGCCGCAGACCGGGAAGGCGGCATATCTTTTTAACCGCGTGACACGTCTCTGTGCCGGCAGGCATTTTGAGAAGAACCGCTTAAGTGAGACCGGCAGGGAAAAAGAAAATGTCCTGAAGGAAAAGATCGATAACCTTCCTCCCGGGCGGAATATTTACATCACCGGTTATTTTCTGGATGAGGCATATTATAAAGACAATCTGGATGAGATACGTTCGGCTCTTTCCTTCTCAGAAAAACCGCAGGATATAGGGGAGGAAAACGCAGGCCTTTTAAGTGAGATAAGTGAGTGCAATTCTGTTTCCATCCATGTGAGGCGTGGTGATTACCTGAATAAGGGCTATACCGAAGCCTTTATTAATCTCGGTATGGACTATTATAAAAAGGCAGTGGATGCAGCCCGGGAAAGGTTTCCTGATACCAGGTTCTATATCTTTTCGGATGATAAGGATTTTATAAACACAGCCTTTGACTGGCTGCCGGAAAAAACGCCGGTGACTTATAATACCGGCGAAAAGAGCTATATAGATATGCTCCTTATGAGTAAAAGCCGTTGTCTTATCACCGCCAATTCCACCTTCTCTGTATGGGCGGGATTACTGGATATAAGGGAAGGCGGAGTGATCATTTATCCCAGGGAATATCTGAAGGAAAAGGACAGTGACATACGTACCTTACCCGGATGGGTGAGGATATAGAAGACATGATAAACCCCCTGTAGTAAGCTGCAGGGGGTTTCAATGACTTTATTGTTTTTGCGTTCAGCCGTTTACCTTGGGAAGCTTTGCGATTGACGCTGCGATGTCCTCATCCGTAGGGATGGTGTCAGACATAACTCCGTCATTGAACTTCTCGTAAGCCACAAGATCAAAGTAGCCGGTACCTGTAAGACCGAATACGATGGTTTCTTCTTTTCCGGTCTCCTTGCACTTGAGAGCTTCGTCAATTGCCGCCTTTATTGCGTGTGAGCTTTCCGGTGCGGGAAGTATGCCCTCAACCCTTGCAAACTTCTCCGCAGCCTCAAAGACAGAGGTCTGTTCCACACTTACGGCCTCCATATATCCGTCGTGGTAAAGCTGTGAAAGCGTGGTGCTCATCCCGTGGAAGCGTAAGCCTCCTGCGTGGTTTGCGGAAGGAATAAAGCTGCTTCCGAGAGTATACATCTTTGCCAGAGGGCAGATCATTCCGGTATCGCAGAAATCATATGCGAAGGTGCCTCTGGTAAAGCTCGGGCATGATGCAGGTTCTACCGCAACAATGCGGTAATCTGCTTCCCCACGGAGTTTTTCTCCCATGAAGGGAGCGATAAGTCCTCCGAGATTCGAACCGCCTCCGGCACATCCTATTATCACATCAGGCTTTATGCCGTATTTATCAAGAGCAGCCTTGGTCTCCAGACCGATAACCGACTGATGGAGCAGTACCTGATTTAACACGCTTCCGAGAACATAGCGGTAACCGGGATTCTTTGTGGCAACCTCCACTGCTTCTGAAATAGCACAGCCAAGGCTTCCTGTGGTTCCGGGATGCTCTGCAAGTATCTTTTTACCTATCTCTGTAGTTTCTGAGGGAGAAGGTACCACGGATGCACCGTATGTACGCATCACTTCCCTTCTGAAGGGCTTCTGCTCGTAGGAAACCTTAACCATATAGACCTTGCAGTCCAGATCAAAATATGAGCAGGCCATGGACAGAGCGGTTCCCCACTGCCCTGCACCGGTCTCTGTGGTCACGCCCTTTAACCCCTGCTTCTTTGCATAATAAGCCTGGGCTATTGCAGAATTCAGCTTATGGCTTCCGCTTGTATTGTTTCCTTCAAACTTGTAATAGATCTTTGCGGGAGTCTGAAGCTTTTCCTCCAGACAGTATGCCCTTACAAGGGGAGAGGGACGGTACATTTTATAGAAGTTCCGTATTTCCTCGGGGATCTCGATAAAAGGTGTTGTTTCATCCAGCTCCTGAGCGACCAGTTCCTCGCAGAAGATAGGCGAAAGCTCTTCTGCGGTAAGGGGCTTTCCGGTTCCCGGGTTTAAAAGGGGTGCAGGCTTATTCTTCATGTCTGCCCGGAGATTATACCAGGATGCGGGCATCTCATTTTCTTCAAGATAAATCTTATAGGGTATCTTTTTTTCTTCCATTTTTTTGTCCTCCGTTTTGACAGCCCGGACAGATTTTTTAAATCAAAAAAACCTGTCCCTTACAGTTACTGCTGGGACAGGTATATTTTCTACCTGCGGTGCCACCCGGCTTGGTGTATAACACACCCTCTCGCTGCATACTATCATATGCCGGTCTTTGATTACGGAGGCCCTTCACTCCGTCTCCCATACTATGCGCCCTTTCTGATCCTGCGCTTTCCGGTCGCCCTCTGAAGTCCATTCGGTAATGTGCTTTCTGCTGCGATCCCACCATCCGCAGCTCTCTCTCAGAAAGTGATACATTACTTACTCACTCTTCATCAACGGTTTAGGGAAATATACCATAGAGACCATATGGCTGTCAACAGAAATTTTGTTTCTTTTCAACCCCGGAATTTTCGGCTTAGTTGCAAGGGCTCTTAAGAGGATATATAATCACCATATGGCTAACAGAAAATACGGAAAACCGCTGGGAAACATCCTGGCGATAAAGAGCGATTTTTTTGAACACAATGATGAAATGCTTAAAATGTCCGCAAGACAGGCAGATGCACTTATCATTCAGAACAGACGCGAAAACTGCAAGATATGCCATTCTCCCATTGAGGGTGAGCCTCTGTACAAAAGTCAGAGAATGGAGTATTACCTCTGTCCCGTATGCGGTCACCTGAACAGTGCAAACGAGGACACTGACGATTTTGCCAACAGGGTTTATCTGGTTGATACCTATGAGAATAATTATTCGGAGGAAGACAGGGAGAAATATATTAACCGTCTTGAGACCATATATATCCCGAAGGGCGAATTCCTCCTGGAGGCATTGAAGGAAGACGGTCTTGCAAAAGAGGATATCAGGCTTCTGGATGACGGTGCGGGCAGCGGTTATTTTGTGGGCGCCATGAGGAAGCTTGGAGTAAATGCCTCCGGAATTGAGATATCAAAGGCCCAGGTAGAATTTGCCAACAAAATGAACGGCGAAGACGTGCTTTCCCAGGCCGACAGCGCTGATATCACGGACATAATAAAGAAAACAAACGCCAATGTTGTTTCCTTTATCGGTGTTATGGAGCATATCACAAATCTTGACGATATCCTTGGGGCTCTGAAGGAAAATCAGGCCATCAGATATATTTATCTTTCTGTTCCCATGTTTTCTATGAGCTGTGTATTTGAGGCTTCACATCAGAAGTGCTATAACAGGCATGCCGGCGGAACCCATACCCACCTGTTTTCAGATTCTTCCCTGGAATATATGGCAGACCGGATTGGTTTTAAGGAATTAAAGAGCTGGAAATTCGGATCTGATATGATGGATCTTTACAGAATGCTCTGCGTAAGCCTGGAACAGAACGGCAACGGGGCACTTAAGGATTATTTCGCACCGAAGTTCCTGAAAATGATTGATGAATTGCAGCTTACGGTAGATAAAAATGAATTTGCATCTGAAATCCATCTTATCCTCAAAAGAAGGTGAGGAGTCCGGCAGGGGATTTGTTATCTCTGTTTCGCTGATAGCATTGTTTTTCGCCTGTCTGCCGCTTTTCACGGTAAACTGCATACAGGGACATGATATTGATTATCATCTCTTAAGGATAGAAGCATTGAAGACCGGCATCCTGAACGGGCTTCCTTTTTTGCGTGTAAATATGCTCTTCTTCGGGGGAGAGGGATATGCCAGTTCCATGTTCTACCCCGATTTCCTTCTTTATATCCCTGCACTCCTACGCGCAGCGGGAGTTGGGATAAACCTGTCCTATCATATTTTTGTTGCTTTCTGCATCGTGGCTGCATTTACCGTCATGTATCTCTCTATGGTATATATAACGGGAAACCGTCATGCGGCAGTTATTTCCGCAGTGGCATATACGCTCTGCCAGTATCATATGGATGATATCTATACCCGGGCGGCGGTGGGGGAATTTACTGCATTTATTTTCCTCCCACTTGTTGCAGCGGGTCTTTATGATCTCACGGAAAAGGATTTTGAAAAACCCTGGCTCCTGTCAGCCGGTATTGCAGGGGTACTTCTCTGCCACACCTTAAGTACAGTTTTCTGTATTATCCTGTGTGTTGTTTTTTCCATAGTAAATTTCAGGACTTTTGCAGAAAAACCGGTAAAGCTCTTAAAACTCTTTCTGACGGCCGTTATAACCCTCGCACTTACGGCATTTTACTGGCTTCCTTTTATGGAACAGATCTGCAGCGCAGAGTTCAGGTATAAGGAAGCAAAGTTTGACGTGGGTTATGAAAAGCTTCTTCTAAGAGATGTTTTTACAAATTCCTCCGGGAGGATGGGTATTGCGCTGTTTCTTCTGATATTAACGGCTCTTCTTATAAGACATACAGGGGACAGGCTGGTAAGATCTGCCGATATATTTGCTGTTACCGGACTTGTCTTTGCACTCTGTACCACGGGTTTCTTCCCCTGGAAGAGGCTGGAAAGGTACGTGATGAGCGTCCAGTTTCCCTGGAGGCTTTTTATAATGACCAGCCTCTTACTGTCGATAGCTGCCGGGATCTATATAGAAAGAGCAGCCGGTAATATGGGGAAGGCAGCGGTGACTGCGGTACTGGCGCTTATGATCGTATCGGCGGTCTTCAATATCAGCCGCACAGAAGAGGGCTATTATTCCTATTCGGATGACTATTATGATGTTGTTGATTATACAAAAGACGTGATAGGCGGGGAATGGCTGCCGGAAACCGTTACCAGCAGAGGAAAACTCGGTAAGTACAGTGAATACGCCTTTGATGATAAGGGAGAGAAGGTGGCAGTAAAGAGATATGGAAATACGCTTACCGCAGAAGATCCGGGTTCGGAATATCTGGATGTTCCGTTTGTCTATTATAAGGGATATGCGGCGGAAGATGACAGCGGCAGAGCCCTGAGGACAGACGGGAGCGGTGAGAACGGCAGGGTGAGAGTGTACACCGGAGGCGCCGGGAGCATACGTGTTGCATACAGGGGAACCCCTCTGCAGAAGGCGGCGGATCTGATCTCAATCCTTACATTGGTGGTTCTGATAGTCTTTTATGTTCTGAAGAAACGAAAGGTTAACATAAAATAGAGGTCGCGTATTTCAGGTAAAGAAAAAAGCAGCTCCCTTAAGAGGGAACTGCTTTTTATTGTTCAACTTATTCAGTCTTGATAGCGCCGGTAGGGCAGGCACCTTCACAAGCACCGCAGTCAATGCAGGTTCCTGCATCTACAACATGTTTTCCATCACCCTCGCTGATAGCGCCTACGGGACAGGTTCCAGCACAAGCACCACAGTTTACACAGGTATCATCAATTACATGAGCCATTTTCCATTTCCTCCTGATTAAATATTACTGATCCTTATAAAAGATCTCTTTTTAGTCCAAATACGAAGATGTACTTGTTTCATTGGGTATTTTAATATATAGAAAATATATTTGCAATTTAATCTTATTTAGAGAGGTCTAACCGGGAAGTCAATTGACTTCACAAAAAGTTCACAATTTTTGTTAGCACTCATACTTGACGAGTGCTAACAAAAGTGATATAACATAATCGTAAACAAAAGATGTCCCGAAAAAAAGGGACAGCACCAGACTCAAAATACGAGCCGTTAGAAAGAAGGAGGCTTTATTATGTTATTACCCAGCATTTTTAATGAGAACTTTGCAGACGACATTTTCAACGATTTCTTTGATGTTCCCGTTACCTTCAAGCAGGTATGGAATCCCGGACTTACAAGCGGGGCAAATCTGATGCAGACAGATGTGAAGGAGACGGAAAAGGGCTTTGAACTTGACATTTCCCTTCCTGGATTTAAGAAGGAAGACATCAAAGCTGAGCTGAAGGAAGGCTATCTTACCATCAACGCAGAGCATGCAGAGAATAAGGAAGAGAAGGAAGAGGGTAAGTTCATCAGGAAGGAGCGCTACACAGGCCACTGCAGCAGAAGCTTCTTTGTTGGTGAAGAGGTTACGGAGGAAGATATCAGGGCTAAGTTTGAAAATGGTGTCCTGACACTTAATATCCCCAAGAAGGAGCCTGAGAAAAAGGTTGAGGAAAAGAAGCTCATCGCCATTGAGGGATAAAATGACCATACTCCATGAGTGATTGATACGGTACCGCGGATCTATTAAGATCCGCGGTTTTCCTTATTTAAAGCTTAAGATTGTTTTAATTCCATAGAATTTGTGATCTTACTGTGTTACTATACGGCAAGAAATCCGGACTGAAAACAAACTGGAAAAATCGGTTTAAGGAGTAAAACTATTATGAAAAGATCAAGTTTATCAAAAGTATTTGCTTTATTAACTGCACTTATGCTGATGTCGGTATCATTCACCGGATGCCGGATGAATCTTCCCGATACCTCAGGCATTGGACCGGATGCGGCCCAGAATAAGGACAGTGCCACGGAGGCCGGGGCAGATGGAGATGAATCTGCCGGAGATTCCGGAGAGGCAGCTGCCGCAGATGCCGGAGATGATGGAGCAGATACGGCTCAGTCCTCAGGGGATGACAATAATGACGTTACGGCAGGAACCGTAGATGGCGGATATTATTCAATGTCTGCGCTGTTAAATGATGCAACTTATTTCAATGTAGATGCGGTTGAAGCTGTTCTTAAGGATAAGGCTGCATCCAAGGCTGCTGATGCCAAGGATAAGGAAGGAAACCTTGATAAGGCCAGGCTCGCGTATCTTACCGCTTATTATGAGGGAGATGAGGCTTCCGCAAAGGAGGATCTTGCAGAGTATGAGAAGGGAACTCCTTCCAGTGCCCAGATGGATACCATAAGGACCTTCTATCCTGAGATCGGAAAGGTGTTTGCCCAGTTTGATATAACGAATTATGACTTTACTGCACCCACCGATGCAGATGACACTTATGTGTCATATGATGTTTTCTCTTCCGCCAACGAACCCTTCACACTGGAATTTAACTTTGATGAGGGAAATCTTACGGATATCAATCTTTCCTATGACGGAGACCTTCAGTAATCATATGGATATCACATATCTGAATAATGCAGCCACATCTTTTCCAAAGCCTGAGAATGTAAGGCTTGCTGTGGCTGAAAGGATAAATGCTCTGCCCTCCGGACAATTCCGGAGTGCAGGCATTTCTGATAATGGGGATATTTTTTCGGAGTGCAGGGAGCGTTTGAAAAAAATCCTGAATATAAAGGATCCGGACAGGATCTTTTTTTCTTCCGGGGCTACGGAAAGCCTGAATGCGGTCTTTGCCGGTCTGGAGATCGGGGCAGAGCATATCATTACCACTGTCACCGAGCATAACAGCGTTCTCCGTCCCCTTTATAACCTGCCGGGAATAAAGGGTGAGCCGGTATTGTTACCCTGCGATGAAAAAGGATATGTATCTCCCGAAATGCTGGAAAAAGAGGCAAAAAAAGGTAAAGCGAAGGCTGTGGTATTAAACCACTGCTCAAATGTCACCGGCAGCATTCAGGATGCGGCTTCTTTCGGCGGGATAGCAAAAAGATATGGACTCATATTCATCCTTGACGCTTCCCAGAGCGCAGGGTGTATTCCGATAGAAGCAGAGAAATGGGGTGTGGACGCCCTTATCTTTACCGGTCATAAAAGCCTTATGGGGCTTCAGGGCACGGGAGGCCATTATGTCAGGGAAGGTCTTAGGTTTAAGCCTTATAAATACGGCGGTACCGGTCTTGATTCTTCAAGGATAAAGTATACAGATGACAAATATGAGTATGAGACAGGTACCCAGAACGCTTTAGGGATAGCCGCCCTGTCTGCAGCTGCAGGGTTCATACTTGAAAAAGGGATAGATAATATTGCGGAAAAAGAGAATGAGATCCGTGAATATGCGGAGGACAGGCTTTCCGGCATAAAGGGCATACGGCTGATCCCCGCGGGGGGAAGCGGAAAGGGTCCGGTCTTAAGCTTTGTCTCTGAATTACTTTCTCCGGGTGATCTTTCGTATATCCTGCAGAACAGTTTCAATATCGTGACCCGCGCAGGACTTATGTGTGCTCCATTGATCCATAAGTATTTAGGAACAGAGGAAAAGGGAACCGTGCGGATAAGCTTTTCCCTGTTTCAGGAAAGAAAGGATATTGACCGGCTGACAGAGGCCTTAAGGGAGATACATGAAGATAAAGGATAAGAGAAAGTCATTGGAAGCATGCACGGAAGCCGGATGGGATGCCTTTGACCTCATTACGGAAGAACCGCTTGATGATGAGGATATCGAGCACTTAAGGTGCATTGAGGGCTCCTTTCTGTATTTAAGGCAGCTAAAGAAGCCCTTTTTTAAGATAGAAAATCATAATTATGTGGTAAAAGGTGTGAAGGGGGATGACTTCTTCCGCTTTGCCGTCCATAAAGACCATCTGGATGAAATAGACAAATTTTTAGCCAACGAAAAATAATCCATATTTCAGAAAAAAATATCCATTGTACCTGAAATGACCCACACCTATAATCAGTAGATATAGGTGTTTTTATCTTTACTGTATTTGGAGGTCAGGATCAATGAAGAAACTTGCAATGGAAGAAAAACTCTTGGTACGTCCCATCGTCGGCTGTCTTGTTCATTCCCATTTCTGGGAGGGACCCTGCCGGGCAGGACATAAAGAGGATATGACGAAGGAGGCGGAAGCTGCCGCTGCCGATAAGTATTTTAAGGAGATGGAGGAGGAACTTAAGAAAGTAACTCCCGAAGCAGAACTCTTACCCATGGTGGATGCCCGTTATGAGGAAAAATTCGTGGTATCCGAAGAGGTCTATGCGGAAATAGAAAAGGATATGGAGAAAGCAGACATATTCTTATGCATGGGATGGCGTATACCGAAGCTTGAGCGCTACAGGAAACCGGTGGTGGTCATGCAGAACGGAAATGAAGGCATAGACTTTGCGGCATACTGCAGGAGCATCGGGGTTGAAGCCTATGTGGCCATGGATATACAGGACTTAAATGAGATCCTTCACTATCTCTGGGTACGCAAGGCTGTGGCCTCCACCAGGGTGCTCTGTCTTTCGGCTGCAGCCCAGCCCACCTTCGGTATTCAGAGCCTTATCCGGGATCCGGAGATCCTCCGTCAGAAATACGGTCTGGAGGTTATCAAGCTTCCCTTCTATGAGATAGTTAAATATATGGATGAGATCAGTGATGAGGAAGCAAAGCCCATTGCAGATAAGATTATAAACGGATCAAAGGATACAAAGGTAAATACGGATTATTTTCTGAATGATATCAAATATTATCTCGCTGCAAAGAAGATGATGGATGTTTACCAGTGCAATGCCTTCACCACTGCCTGCCATGAACTCTGTACTTCAGAGATACCACAGAACAGGAAATTCACGCCCTGTATGTGTCATTCCATTATGAAGGATGAGGGGATACCCAGCGGCTGCGAAGAGGACCTGAACGCACTTATGGCTATGTGCATAATGCAGTATACGGCTAACCGCCCCTGCTTTATGGGTAATCCCAATCATGAGACGGATGAGCTCTTACGTATCCATCATGCGGTACCGGCACTTCAGATGAACGGATATGGCACAAAGCCTCTTAACTATAAGTTATGGGCTTTCACCGGACAGGGCTTCGGCGGGAAACTGCAGGTGGACTTCACGGAAAACGAGCAGGATAAGGTGACATTGGGACGCTTTAACCCTGCAGGAGATACGATCTGTGTAAAGACCGGTGAAGTGATACGGACCGAATATGATGATGTATACTGCAGTCCCTACTATTATATACAGATGGATGATGCCAGGACCTACATGCATAATCTGGCGGGCTTCGGACATCATCAGGTATTGATATTCGGGGATTATTTAAGGGAGATCAAAGAACTGTCCCGGTATATGGACTTTAATGTATTGGAAGGATAAGGAGTAGCAGTATGGAGGAACGACGGGAGATGGAACTCACCTGCATTAAGGATGGAATAGTCCGCTGCAGGTATGCGTCCCCGGGTAAAAGGGAAGAAGTATCGATGATCATAGAGCGCCGGAGCCTGAATAAAGAGGCTCCGGTGTTGAAGTTCTGTCAGGAAAACGGGGATGACGAAGAGATCGAAGCCGGTTCCCTGAAACTCACTGTTTCAAAAAAAGATCTCTCCATCATCTGGAAGGATCCTGATGGCAGGGTGCTTCTCAGGGAAGGAAAAAAGGAATTCATTGAGATCCCCGTTATGACCTGGACCACAGACGGAGAGGAACCGGTGATAGACCGGGTAAAGACTGTGGACGGGGAACGGAATTTTATAAAGAACCTGAAAGAAAAGGAAGATCATAAGGCCTGGCAGGGAAGACTGTATTTCAATTTCAGTGAAGATGAGCATATCCACGGACTGGGACAGGGTGAAGACGGCATATATGATTACCGGGGTCATGTGCAGTATCTCTATCAGCATAATATGCGGATCCCCATGCCCTTTTTCATTTCCGACAGGGGATACGGGATACTTTTTGACTGTACTTCCCTTATGACATTTTCAGATACGGAAAGCGGTTCCTATATGTTTTTTGATACCATTCCCTATCTGGACTATTATTTTATTTACGGGAAGAAAGTTGATGAGATAATAAAGGGACTCCATTTTCTCACCGGCGATGCTGTCATGCTCCCCAAATGGGCCTTTGGCTATGTGCAGTCAAAGGAGCAGTATCATACCGCGGATGAGCTTCTTAATGTGGCGGAACACTACAGGGAACTCGGCATTCCCATAGACTGTGTGGTGCAGGACTGGAATACCTGGGAAAAGGATAAGTGGGGAAATAAGATACTGGACAAAGAGCGCTACGGAAATATGAAGGAGTGCTCGGACAAACTTCATAAGATCAATGTCCATACCATGGTTTCAGTATGGCCAAATATGAACTCGGGAACAGAAAACTATGAAGAGTTCATGGCGAAGAATATGATGTTGAACGATCTTGCCACCTATGATGCTTTTAATAAGGAGGCAGGGGAAGTATACTGGAAGCAGGCGAAGACAGGTCTGTTTGATAAGGGTTTTGACTCTTTCTGGTGTGATTCCACTGAACCTTTTTCAGGTCCCGACTGGGGCGGAGAGATAAAGAGGGAGCCCTGGAAACGCTTTTCTCTTGTGGGTGAGGAGCATAAAAAATATCTGCCCCCGGAAAAAGCCAACGCCTATTCACTTGCCCACGCTGAAAATATATACGAAAATATGAGGAAGGATACAGATAAAAGAGTATTAAACCTCACGCGATCCGGTTATGCGGGATCCCAGCGTTACGGTGCAATGCTCTGGTCCGGTGACACCTATGCTTCCTGGGAAACCTTAAGAAAACAGATAACGGAAGGGATCAATATGGGGCTTTCCGGATATCCGTACTGGACCCTGGATATAGGCGGCTTCTTTACGGTGGGGAAAAAGTGGCAGAACAGGGGCTGCGGCTGCAATAATGATCCTACGCCGAAGTGGTTCTGGACAGGCAGATATGATGAGGGGGTAAGCGATAAGGGATACAGGGAACTGTATGTCCGCTGGCTGCAGTTCGGGGTATTCCTTCCCATGTTCCGCTCTCATGGCACGGATACGCCGAGGGAGATCTGGAATTTCGGTGAAAAAGGAGAAGGATTTTATGATGCCATTGCGGATGCCATAGCGTTAAGATACAGGCTGATGCCTTATATCTATTCCCTGGCAGGAGCGGTGATGCTTGGATCCCGGACCATGATGAGGGGACTCATTTTTGATTTTCCTGAGGACAGACGGGCTGCGGAAAACAGTTCTGAATTTATGTTCGGCCCCGCCCTTCTTGTGTGTCCTGTCACGGAACCTATGTACTATGAAGCGGAAAACGAGAGTCTTGACCGGGAAAAGAAATGGATATGTTACCTGCCTGAGGCTTCTCTCTGGCATGACCTTCGGGACGGTTCGGTATATAACGGCGGTGTGAGCGTCAAAGTGGATGCGGATATTTCCTCCATTCCTGTTTTTGTAAGGGGAGGCGGCATTGTTCCCATGCAGCAGGGCTTAAGTTACGCATCGGAAATCCCGGACACTCCTCTTGAACTGCATATCTTCAGCGGTGCTGATGGAGAATTTGATCTTTATGATGATGCCGGGGATGACTACGGCTACGAAGAAGGCAGATACGAGCTCATTAAGATCAGATGGGAGGACAGCATAAAGACCCTTACCATAGGGGAAAGAAAAGGAAGCTATGAAGGTATGGAAAAGAGGCGTCTCCTTGATATCTATCTGGATGAAAAAAAGGTGAAGAGTATTGAATATGAAGGAACAGAGTATAAGATCCATACTCTTTAAGAGTTTCCTTTTACTGGTGGCGGTTGTTCTCGGGCTTACCCTGATAGTATTCGGAAGCATACAGTTCAGGATGCTGAATGAAAGGGAAGAACGGAATCTCGGCACCCAGTGCACCGCTATTGCCGAAAGTCTGGAACGTGAGATAGACGAGATGGATGGGATACTCCTTTATTCCATAGCATCACGTGAGATGAAGGAGGCATTCCGGGGGTATCTCAAAGCCGACAGCGCCTTTGAAAAAAATAAAAGACGGCAGGAACTGGAAGGGATAATGATCTCTCTGAAGGGATTTGATTTTTCCGTGCGTCAGCTCAACCTCTATAATATGACTGACACCGGTTTCGGAGTGGGAAATTATAACGGTGTCTTTGAAGTCAGCATCCAGGATCTTCCCTGGTACACAAAAGCGGTCGTGAACAAGGGAAGACGATATATTTTTGCTCCGGGTTTAGACCCGCTCTGTTCTCTGTCAGCCGGGGTTGACGAGGATACGCCCTATCTCTCGGTCTGCCGTATGTATTACGGTGATTTCCATAAGCCCATGGGTTTTGTGGAAGTAAAGAAATATTATAAGGAACTCTTTAGCTTTATCTCATCCCTGGGGGTGGAAAGGGATGTTACCGTGGCTGTGTATGACAGTGCGGGACGGCAGTTCTACCCGGCGGAAAAAGTATTTGATTATTACGGATATAGGGGTTTAGGGAACACCGAAGTGACAAATACCCTTACCGGCAGAAGGCAGTATGTCTGTTTCGCAGAAGGGGACGATGATGAATATACGGTCACCGCGGCAGTGGACAGAGGAGAACTGATGGCACCGGTATACCGGACCATAGCGGTAATGGCGCTGATAATGCTCATTATTTTTGCCGTCTGTTTCATTGTGGCTCTTACTCTTTCCAGACGAATAAGTGTCCCCATAAAGAATATCTACGATTTCCTTTTAAGGCCTAAGAATAAGCAGTTTGAAAAACTGGAACTGAAAAATACAGGGATAAGGGAGATCGATAAGCTTAAGGATTCCCTGAATGAGAGCATTACGGCACAGGAAGCTGCGACCCAGACCCTGCTCGTCATGCAGGAAAAGGAGATGCAGGCCAGAATGCTTGCCCTGCAGTCCCAGATGAATCCCCATTTTCTCTATAATTCCCTGTCGACCATAGGGGAAATGGCGGACGAAGGCATGAGTGAGCAGGTTTCCGCCATGTGCGAGGATATCACTTCAATACTCCGCTATATTTCTTCAGACCGGGAGCAGAGGATAAGGGTTGAGGAAGAGATGGAGCAGGCTGACAGATATTTAAGGTGTATGAAGAGGAGATACGGGGATGAGTTATCCTACAGTTTTGATATAGAAGACGATATACTGGACTGTATGATCCCGAAACTCTGTGTGCAGCTCCTCGTGGAAAACGCAGTAAAATCGGTTACCCGCCAGAGGTCTCCCTGGAAGGTCCATGTGTCCGGACATCAGATGGATGATAAGTGGGAGATCACGGTCAGCGATAACGGACCGGGATTTGATCCGGAGGTGGATAAGGATCTCCGGTCAAGTATGGATGATATTCTGGAAACGGGTGTGCTGCCGGGACTTGAGATTGAGGGAATGGGCATCTTAAATATCTTTATCAGACTCTATCTTCTGGACGGCATCCCCTTTGTATTTGATTTCGGAAACAGGGAAGAAGGCGGGGCCTTTGTGACGGTGGGAGGATATGGAAAAAATAAGGATCAGTAAATATAATGTGCTCCTTGCAGATGATGAGCCCCTTTTACGCCAGGCCCTGTCACGTAAGATAACCGATGCGGATCCGAATTTCCACATCGCATGTGAGTGCGGGGAAGGTAAAAGCGCACTGGATGCTTTGAAAAAAAACAGCATACAGGTTGTTTTCACGGATATCCGTATGCCGGAAATGGACGGACTCTCTCTTGCCGAAAAAATACATGAACTCTATCCCGGGATCATAACTGTGATCCTGACGGGATATGCCGATTTTTCCTATGCCCGGGAAGCCATAAGGCATGGGGTTTTTGAATATCTCTTAAAACCTGTCAAAAAGAATGAACTGGAGCAGCTGCTGTCAAAGGTAAGCGGGATCCTTCAGAAATATTATGAACTGCCGGAAGACGATTCATATACCGGGAAGAGCGCAGAGGAGATAGCGCGCTCCGCGGAAAAGTATATGAGGGAACACTTCAGGGAAGAGATCGATCTGGGAGAATTATCGGACAATATGGGAGTATCCGGTGCGTATTTCAGCAAGGTCTTTACGAAGTATAATAATGAACCGCCCCAGAGATTTCTGACGGGCATCAGGATGGAAGAGGCAAAACGTCTTCTTTCTTCCACGGATGAACCTATCGCCCGGGTGGGGGAGCTGTCCGGATACCCGGATCAGTTCTATTTCAGCCGTACCTTCAGGAAAGAGACCGGAGAGAATCCCAGTGCATATCGCAAGAAATACAGGGGTTAAAAAAATACAAATTTAAGACAAAATTCTGTATGTTGAACACCTGTGGATAAGGGTATCATTTTATCTGTCAGGGGGTTATGTTTCAATGAACAGATCAAAGGTTTACCCATGGTATTTTGCCTTCGGGTCAGTGATAATCTATACGGCACTGTCTGTCGTGCCGGGACTTATCGGTATAGCATACAGTTTTACCGACTGGTCTGCTTACAGTACAGAACTCCATTTTACAGGTTTCGATAATTTCATTAATGTCTTTTCGGGTAAAGGGGATTATCTGAGATATATTGTAAACACGCTGGTGTTTACCTTTTTCACGACTATCTTTAAGACCGGCCTTGGGCTTCTTTTTGCAGTGGCTCTTTCAAAAGGGATCGCGGGAAAGAATTTCCACCGGGGAGTGCTCTATCTCCCTTCTGTCCTTCCGATCCTTGTTACGGGACTGGTATTTACTTCCATATTAAATCCAAAGAACGGTTTCCTAAATAACTTTTTAAGGACTGTGGGGCTTGGAACACTTGCCCATAAGTGGCTGGTGGATCCGAAGATCGCCTTTGCTTCTGTTATGGGTGTGGATATCTGGAGAGGGACCGGCTACATAATGACCATGCTGATAGCAGGTATCCTGGCGATCCCTCAGGTGTATTACGAAGCCTCATCCATTGACGGCGCCAACGGCTGGCAGAAGTTTAAGTATATCACCCTTCCAATGCTCAGGCAGACACTGGCGGTCACCATAGTATTAAATGTGATCTACGGCCTTAAGATATTCGATATGGTATATGCCCTTACAAACGGCGGGCCGGGTCATAAGACAGAGGTATTATATACAGCAGTATTCAAGATGATGTCCAAAGGTCTGTATGCGGAGGGAACTACCATAAGTTCGATCCTGTTCATATTTATGGTCATCATAGGCTTCTTTATGGTAAAGATCCTGACTAAAGATGAGGTGCAGGAGTAATGGAAGACAGGAGCAGCGTAAAGAAAAACAGGATAATGATCGCTGTCCTTAAGAACATCGTGGCCTGGATAGCTTCACTGCTTGTACTGGTACCTGCGTTCCTGGTGCTGATAAATGCTTTTAAGGCAGATGGCGAGACTATCTCAATGACGATGGAATTACCGAAGACATGGGTCTTCACTAATTTTGCCACTGTTATTGAAAAGGGAAAACTGATCCGCAGCTTCTTTAACAGTCTGATATATGCCGGCTTGGGCACGTTCCTGACCATTTTCTTAGGAGCAATGACAGCTTATGTATTTTCGAGGCGGCGTACCAAGGGGATGTATGCTCTCTACATGTATGTGGTCCTCGGAATGGTGATCCCCATAAACTACGTATCCCTTACGAAGACTATGCAGATGCTGCACCTGAATAATACAATACCGGGTATAGTGCTTCTGTACACGGCACTGCAGACACCCTTTACCGTATTCCTTATCTACGGTTTTGTATCGAAGATACCGGTGGATCTGGACGAGGCCGCCATACTGGATGGCTGTACTCCTTTTGAGCTCTATTGGAAGGTAATCTTTCCGATGTTGAAAAGTGCCATTGTCACATCCGGAGTCCTGTGCTTCTTAAACTGCTGGAACGAATTTATGATACCCTTATACTTCACCAACAGTACGGACAAATGGCCAATGACACTGGCAATATATAATTTCTTCGGGCAGTATGAAATGAAATGGAACCTTATCTGTGCAGATGTGCTTCTGACCTGCGCACCGGTTCTCATCATCTATCTTATCTGCCAGAGGTACATTGTGGGCGGCCAGACTGCAGGAGCAGTAAAAGGCTGAGAACGAGGGTTTTATTGAGGCTTCGCTGCAAACGCGGTCGGCGCGTAGTAAAAAAATCAGTAATAATAAATTCCAGATAAAGTCCAGCGGTGTGATGTCAAGTGAAAAATAATAATACTTTGATATATTTTCTGCATCATTTGCTGGAAAAAGGGTAACTTTAATAAGCCCTGCGATTTCTGCTTTTTTGAAGCAGGGTGATT
>JAEEGL011187989.1_pt1 | contig 26461 bp, 22 predicted proteins | sample 9134231 | NCBI WGS metagenome assembly JAEEGL01 (sample SAMN16246548, study PRJNA631951) | gut metagenome | biome: gut microbiome; feature: rumen; material: fiber-attached | host: Bos | place: Iran: Karaj | collected 2018-10 | reverse complement strand
TGGAAGGGTGGGCCGTGATGGACTCCTTTCACAGTGCCGGCGGCAACTTCGAAGTTGCGGAAACCGTGAGATACCTCCGGGTTGTCCCAAGTGTTCCACATACTCTGAAGGGAGGTCTTGCTCAGTACACCGAAACGGTCGCCCCAAAAACCGCCTGTCCAGTGAGTGGAACCCAAGGGGACACTGTTCATGATGGCATATCGGGAATTTCCTGTATCCACCAAGCCGCCTTGGGCTTGAACGGATATCGTGAGGGCCACTGTCAGGGCCAACAGCATGAAGCGCTTCTTTTTCATATTTTTATTAATAATGTGATGCCTATTTTAAATGACGCAGGCACCACACCTTTTGTCCTCAAAAAAGAGCATCTCCATTATGTGGGGATGCTCTTCTCTGTCAACTTGAACAGTGTTTTGTTATTTCACTGTCACTTTCTTGCCATTGTGAATATAAATACCGCGGGTGGGATGGGCCACTTCCATGCCTTGAAGGTTGTAGAACTTGCCGTCGGCATGGCTTATGGTGCGCTCTTCAATGCCTGTCTGGTCAAGCAGCAATCCATACACGGGCTTGTTTTCACCGCCTATCACGATATATCCTTTGCTGGCAGGTACTTCTTTACCTTTTTCTGTGCGGTAGAATCCCACCACACCATTGAAAAGTTTCAGACCATAGTAGTTGCCGTTGGATACCACAGCTGTTTCAGAAACCTTCAGCAGGTTGCCGGTAAGAGGAGCGGCATTCTCGTCAATGTTCACCTGGTAGGAGCCTTCAAGACCTCCCACGATTACAATGTCACCAGCACCAGCACTGCTGATTTGGGTCAGTTCAACTTCGTTTTCATTGACACCGCTCACCTTGAAAGCCCAAATGTTGCTGTTGGAACTAAAGTCGAGACCCTTTTCCAACCAATATGTGGCCCAGTTGGCTTGGGAGATTTCAATATTGACTTTGTCTTGAGCTATGGTAAGACTGGTTGCCAGAAGAACCATAAAGAATGTGAAAATCTTTTTCATCTCTCTTTTGATAATAGTTTTTATTTGCTTTTGGTTTGTTATCTTTTCTGCATCATTGAAAATTAAGCTAAGCATTGTTCTTCAAACTTGCTTAAATAACTTGATTTACAGGGTTCTTGTCTAAACCGCCGCAAAATTATATAAAAAAGTGCATATTTTTCCCTTTTTTGAGAAAAAATGATTTTTTATGCTCTATTTCTTTGTTCTGACTCCAAGAAACGCAACTCTTTTTCCAACATCTCAAGTTTGGGCATGGCAAAACCAGCCTTGCGGGCGATGGATATCGGACGGGTGTAGAGGTAGTTTATCTCCATCGGGCGGCCATGGTCGTAGTCAAGGCGCATACTTGGAAAATAAGGCACCATGGCACGGGTGTTGGCTATCATCTTGTCGGCAAAAGTGGCATCTATGTTTTTCACACCTAAATGCTGGGCGGCTTCTATCACCTCAAGCATCTGTTCGCGTATCAATGACTCGGTGTCGGGACCTAACAATTGGTCGGTGCGTGCACGAAGAGCAACGCTCATGCCATTGAAGGGCATGTTCCACACGGCTTTCTTCCAACGGGCTTCGTTATACTCTACCTCGTTGGTTAAAATACCGGCTTCACGGAAGTCGGTCACAACACGGTGGAGGCGCTTCTCATCACGGCAACTGTAGTTGCCTATGTTGATGCTGCCGTAGCATTGGTGATTGATTCTTCCGGGACCGCTTTTGGCACTGCAAATGAAGGCAAGGCCGGCGGCTGTCTGAATTCCGGGCATGGCGGCTTGAAGATCTTCCTCCACACCAATGCCGTTTTGTATCAATAGCACAATGCTGTGCTCATGAAGCAGAGGGGGGAGAAGGGTGGGGAGCAGTTGATTGTGGGTTGTCTTCAGACATACCAAAACCACATCGCAGACAGGCATGTAGGCTGTGCTGCTATAGGCATTCACTTTGTCTAAGTGAAAGTCGCCGTCGCAAGAGTCTATCTGTAACCCGTGCTCTTTTACATATTCATAATCACTGTGCAGCAAAAAGTGCACTTCCTTGCCTGAACGGGCAAGACGGCTGCCATAAAATCCACCTATGGCTCCTGTACCGATTACACCGTAAATCAAATCCATTTTCCTTAAACAACAATAATCCTAATACCTATTTCGTAAGCTTACGCAGAAGCTTCTTGTTAATGGCAATCATGTTGCGCCGCTGTTGGTTGATGCTCATACGCCATGTGCTTACCTCGTTGAACAACTCGGCAATGGTGCTCTGAAGACGATTAGGAACCACTTCTGCCATGTCATCAGAGTCGGGGTTCACAACCATACGGATGCCACGTTCCACAATACTCACTTCCACGTCTGTACCCATCATCATCGGGTCTCCGTCGTAATGAACGGGACCTTCTTGCTTGCGGTGTATGTGTACTTTCTTGGCAGTAAAGGTCTTCACCTTGACACTCTTGTTCAGGGTCTTGTTCATGAGGTCAAAACTGATTTGTGGGGCATCGAGCAGATCGAATGGCTCTATTACTATCACATCCAAAAGACCGTCGCTCATCGATGCTTGTGGGGCAATATAGGCATTGTTGCCGTATTGGGACGCATTGGCACATGCCACAAGATAGGCCTGATAACGGTGGCGACCGCTCTCATCTTCTATGGTGTAGGTTTCGGGCTGATAGCGGAGGCCTTCAAGAAGAACGTTCTCAATATAGGTGGCGGGACCGCGACGTTTGCTCTCAGAGAATTTCTGACTGATAAATGCGTCAAACCCCATACCGCAGGTGCAGAAAAAGGGTTTGTCGTTGATGGTGCAGTAGTCGAGTGTCTTGATGCAGTTGCGGTTCAGTATCTCTATCGAACCTTTTATGCTCACGGGGATGTTCAAATGTCTTGCCAGACCGTTGCCCGAACCACAAGGAATGATACCAAGAGCGGTGTCGGTGTTAAGAAGGCCGCAGCCTACTTCGTTCACAGTGCCGTCACCGCCCACTGCCACAACTACGTCTACCCCGGAACGGACGGCTTCTTCGGCCAAAACCCTTCCATGACCTGCATATTCTGTGGTGCGGATGGTGTATTGGAAAAGCTCCTTGTCAAGACTTTCCTCTATCATCCGGGGTATGTCCAGTTTGCTCTTGGTGCCCGAGATGGGATTCATTATGAATAGCATCTGCATCATAGCTCTGTCGATTAATCTGTAATACTATTACCTATTGTGTCCGCAAAGGTACGAATAATTTCTTTTTTTATCCATTATATTTTCACAAAAACATGAAAAACAAATGATAAACTATAAATAATTTTCGCCATTTTGTTTTTTTTCTTTATATTTGCAACATAACAATAGCTATAAGGGCTTTTGTTGCTAATTAGTAACCAATTACTTGAGATATGTTAGATAGAGAAAGAGGGCTTTATGTGGCCCACTGCGCAGACGGAGCACTTTCCATACAAGGTAAAATGGCCAACCGACACGGACTTATTGCCGGTGCCACAGGTACAGGAAAAACTGTAACACTTCAGGTGCTGGCAGAGACGTTCTGTCAGGCAGGAGTGCCTTGTTTCATGGCTGATATGAAGGGAGATCTCTCAGGTATCTCTCAGGCTGGACGACTGAGTGGTTTTATTGAGAAAAGGCTGCCTGAATTTGGAATTGACAACCCGCAGTTCCAGCCTTGCCCAGTACGGTTCTTCGATGTCTTTGGTGAACAGGGACATCCCATGAGGGCAACAATCTCGCAGATGGGGCCGCAACTCCTGTCGCGCTTGATGGAACTCAATGAGACGCAGGACGGGGTGCTCAACATCGTTTTCCGTATCGCCGACGAACGGGGACTGTTGTTGCTCGATTTGAAAGACCTGCGTTCTATGCTCGACTGGGTGGGTAAGCATGCAAAAGAGTATACAACCAAGTATGGCAACATCTCCTCTGCCTCAATAGGAGCCATACAGAGGGCTTTGTTGCAGATGGAGAGTCAGGGGGCTGACAAGTTCTTCGGTGAACCTTCATTCGATATATACGACCTCATGCAGTGTGAGGGCGGTAAAGGGGTGATGAATGTACTGGCGGCCGACAAGCTTATGCTTCAACCAAAACTCTATTCCACTTTCTTGCTTTGGCTCATGAGCGAGCTTTATAGCACACTGCCTGAGGTGGGTGATATGGATTTGCCTAAACTGGTGTTCTTCTTCGATGAGGCGCATATGCTTTTTGATGGCACTTCAAAAGCCATGCTCGACAAAATAGAGCAGGTGATACGACTCATCCGTTCTAAGGGAGTGGGTATCTATTTCATCACCCAAAGTCCTACAGACATCCCGGAGGTCATACTCGGACAGTTGGGCAACAGGGTGCAACATGCATTGCGCGCCTATACGCCCAAAGACCAGAAGGCGGTAAAAACAGCAGCCGATACGTTTAGGGCCAATCCTGAATTCAAAACTGATGAGGCCATCATGAATCTGGAGACTGGTGAGGCACTCGTATCTTTCCTCGATGAGAAAGGTGCGCCTTCGGTCGTGCAGAGGGCAAAGATTCTTTTCCCGCTTTCTCAAATCGGTGCCATCACTGAGGGACAGCGCAACGACATCATCAAACGAAGCCGTATCTATGGAAAGTATGACAATGCCGTAGACCGCGAGAGTGCATTTGAGGTGCTTTTGGAGGAAAGTGAGAAGGAAGCGAAGGCCCTTGAGGAGGAAAAGGCTCTGAAGGAAAAAGAGAAAGAGGAAGCAGAGGAAGCCAAGAAAAAGGCAAAACCGGGCTTCTTTAGTAAGGTGCTTAAGGCCATCCTCACAGCCGTCACTTCAACTCTGGCTGCAGTGCTGGGTACTTATGTGAGCGACAAAGTGTCGGGTAAGAAAACTAAAAGCAGGACTTCCGCAGGGCAGAAAGTGGTAAAGAATGCCACAAATGCCGCCACACGCACCATCACAAAGGAGCTTACACGCGACATCTTGGGCAACCTGAAAAAATAATGACTTATGATAATAAAAAGCAGGCAGTAGGGTGATACCGGATTGCCTGCTTTTTATTTTGTTTCTCACCTCACTACTTTCTTCACTTCACCGTTTTCACAGCGCACAATGGCAATACGCCCCATGTGGTAAAGTGTTTCCACAGGTCTACTACCGCTTATTTGAGGCTCGTCGATGGCGTCAACTTCGGGAATCTTGAAATCAAACGATGCTAACCCTTCGTCGACTCGCATTTGATAGAGTGATTTCGACATCAGATACTCCCCGTCGACATTGGCATTGTGCAAAATGGCTGCAGGATTCGAATTATTGGTCAAAGAGTCATTTTCCTGGTATGGATATGGCCAATACTGGCTGGAGTAGGTGCTCGTCTTTCCGTTGGCTGGAATGATGTAGTAGCGTTGTTTGATGAAAGTGTTTGGTGCGCCCGTCGACATGCTCCAGATGGCTTCGTCATAGTCAATGTGAAACACCACGATGCCGCTGCCTGGCAAATATTTGTCCCAACTAGTCGGCTGACGGTTCTCCACCATGTAGAATTCGTCCTCATTGCCTTCGTTGCGTATCAGATAGGCTCGGGGTTCATCAGCCAGTGCCGGCATCTGGGTTATGCTGACGTCTTCGGTAAGTTCTGTAGGAGTGAGCCATCCCATCAGCATGCGTTCGTGGGCGGAGTAACTTGTCGGGCAATAACCGTCATTATTGTAGTTGCCATAGTCCATAAGGTCCCACTTTCCAAGAAAACTCTCATTACTGTTGTAGAAATCGGGAAAACCGAAACAGTGGGTGTACTCATGGCAGATGGTGCCGAATGTGCCATAACCACCGTTTATGTCAAGTTCGGCCACCGTGCAGTAGCAATCTACAAAATAATCCTTGCCATCGTAATATACGGGAAGTGCGCTTAAATATTCTTGTGTATTCGGATCCTTATGTTGACTCATCCACCACTGATGAGGCCAAATAGTGTTTCTGTCACCACCTGCGTTCTGACCCTTGCCGGCATATAAAATGAGTAACTGGTCCACATAACTGTCTCCATCCCAGTCATACTGCGACCAGTCTATGTCTTTGGTCAGAAGGGTGTCGACAATGTCCTTTACCAAAAATTGTGAATTTTCATCATCCCAGTCGGTGCTCCTGTATTTGACACGGGACTCGTTAATGGATATATGGATAAGGTCGAAAGTCAGGCGGAATTGACCATAACTCTGATCATAAAAATAGTCATGGATAGAACCCCAAAAGGGTGATTCGCTGAATCCTTCCTTGTTGAAGATGTTGTCCCAAAGAGGTAGGGGCTCTTCTTCTGAAAAAACTTGGTCTTTGAAATTCACAAGTATCGTGAGTTGACGGCGGTCACCGATGAAGAGGTCGCCGGTTCCATAGCGCTTCGCTTTCAGTCGGGACGGCAGTGTGGAAACCTTCCCAGCCATTGGGCGGCAACTGCGAAGGTGTATCTGCCCATCGGAAGCCATACTTGTCAGTACGCTGAAGGTCAAAAGCATTGCAATCATCCATTTCATTCGTTTATGTCTCATATCCGCAAGTTTGTCTAATATTGCTTAATTTTGCAAAGTTATAATGATTTTGCGATTTTCCGCACTGCCTGTGAGAAAAAACTGTCATGGATTCTTTCCTTGCCACACGATGGAGTGATTCTCGTATTTCAGATGGATAAGATAATACACGAAAACTACAGAGCCAACCCTCAATGGCAATGGGTTGGCTCTTTGTGTTTAAAAAAAACTCTATTTCTTCCTGTCGCTTTGGGTCAGTATACCATGACGGTAGCCGTAGAGCAGACGTTGCAGGTCGGCTATCTGGCGCTTAATGTCTTTCCCTATGTCAGTGTCGGCCACTAACATGCGGTGTGATGACATCTCCACAATCTGGCGGGTGCTCTTGATGTCGGTGCAAAGTGTGATGGCATCCTCGGTGCTGGTGAATGGCTCATGCTGAACCAACTCAAAACCACGGCTGTGATAAACCAGTGTATAGCCTGCAATACCGGTCTCGGCATGATAGGCTTGTGAGAATCCGCCGTCAATCACCATCAGACGGCCGTTCGCTTTGATGGGGTTCTCGCCAGTCTTCACATGCACGGGTACATGACCATTGATGATATGGCGGTTATCACCCTCAACACCGAAGGCATCGAGTATCTTGTCGCAAATCTCGGCATTGTCCCGCAGTTTGTAGTAGTAGCCCTTCTCTTCCTTGTGAGTCTCTTTCTCGTTGAGAAAATACCGTTCGAAGGTGGCCATCTTCGACTTGTCAAACAGAGGTGAATTGGGACCGCACCAAAGATAGAGGAAGAAATCGATGTAGGCGAGTTTGTCCTCGGGATTGGTATCTGCCTGGAAAGCACTGCGGATTATCATGCCTACATTGTGCATCAGTTCCTTGCCTTTCAGACGCTGGCCCTTGCAAATCTCCACTTCACGCAGACTGCCGTCGGCCTCCAAGGGGACAGAGGCGTGGAAGAGCAGGTTGTTGTTGTAGACGGCATACATGCAGCCGTGGGTGCGAATGGTGTGCATGTGGCGCTGCAACTTCTCGCAAACCACAAATGAGCGGTGCAGTTTCTTCATAAGGTCTTTCTCACCTTCGGTCAGCTTGGTTGGATCTTTGGGGTCGATAGTGGGGAAGTCACAGCTTTTGAGCACATATTCCTTGTCGCCAATGGTCACTGTGCCACGCTCATAGTCTATCTGGTTGAGCAGCAGACGGTCGTCCATCTGCCATTCAGGATGACGGGAGATAATCTGCGACTCCACCTTGAACTGGATCACGGCGATGGCTTTGTGCATCTTGGCGGTCAGTTGCACGGTCTTCTCATCCATGTTCTTGTTCTCGCCGTTCAATTTGGGAATGAATTCTTTGCAGGGGTCATTGCCGTACAGCTCCATAGCAAACGCGGCAAGTGGAACAAGGTTGATGCCGTAGCCTTCCTCGATGGTTACAAGATTGGCATAGCGGAGCGATAGGCGGAGTACGTTGCAGATGCAAGCATCGTTGCCGGCACAGGCTCCCATCCATAGAATGTCATGGTTGCCCCATTGGATGTCCCATTTCTTGTAGTTCTCCATCATGTCCATGATGATATGTGCACCGGGCCCACGGTCGTAGATGTCACCAAGGATATGTAGTTGGTCTATCACCAGATGATGTATCACATTGGCCAGTGCTATAATGAAAGCATCGGCACGGCCTATGGAGACGATGGTGTCGATAATGGCTCTCACATATGCGTGCTTGTCAGTGTCGTCGGTGCGCTCATGGAGCATCTCCTGGATGATGTAGCTGAAGTCGGGAGGAAGAGCTTTGCGAACCTTGGAGCGGGTGTACTTGCTCGATACGTCACGGCACACGCGCACCAATTGGTGAAGTGTGATGTGATACCAGTCGGTCAACTCGGTCTCCCGTTCTTTCACGATATTTAGTTTCTGCTCGGGGTAGTAGATAAGCGTGCATAGCTCTTTGATTTCCGATTCACGGAGCTCGTTGCTGAATATTTCGCGCACCTTGCGCTTGATGTTGCCCGATGCATTGCGGAGTACATGCTGGAATGCCTCATACTCGCCGTGAATGTCGGCAAGGAAGTGTTCTGTACCCTTGGGCAGATTAAGAATAGCCTGGAGATTGATAATCTCAGTACTTGCTTCTGCAACAGTGGGAAAAGACTGCGACAGCAATTGCAAGTATCTCAGGTCTTCAATGGTCTCGTTGTGTTTGTTGTTCATGATATTGATTTTAGATTGTTTTTGTTTTTGTTATTCTCGCTTTCAGTATTGTATCAGATATTTCCGTAACTTTTCTGTTTTCTTGTCATCGAGACGGTACACAGGCATGAACCCTTCCTCAAGATATGCCGTCTCATACAGTATCTGGCACAGACGGCGAGTGAGAGGTAGAATGCCAATCTGTTCGGCAGCTTGGCGCATACGGTCTTCGTTGTAGTCTTCATGACGCAACACGTCGTAAAGGTCGCATAAATGACGAAGACTGAGCGTCTTTTTTTGGTAATGGTGACTGATGTTGAGTATCATCACAAGCAACTGTCTTTCCGTCTTCTCGTCACGGTCAAGCATTTCATTCAGGCGTTTGCGCATCTTCCGGTCCTCAGAGAGCAGTATGTCGGAGGTGAGAGAATCCTTGTCGCGTTGCAAAGAGGGAGCAAAGCGTGGGGCTGTTTCAGCTTGAAGCTCAGGCAGACGGAGTTGCATGCGGCTCACACCTTGCTGTAGTATCTCGCTGATGCCATGGTCATGGGCATAGAGACAGATATAGCGCCAGGAGGTGGGCTTGAGGCTTCGAAGGTTGAGAATTGATTCGGGAGGAAGTATCTGCTGCTGCATTTCGCGTGCCATGCCAACATGCAACAGAGAACTCAGCGCCTCGTCGCTGTTTACATCCATCTGACCCACAGCGTCGGTGTCGAGCACTTTGCGGTAAAGCCGGAGTAAATCGTTGGCCAGATTGTCATAACTCGTTTCGCTCTGAGGGTCGAAGTCTTCCATCATCACAGTGCGGTTATTGAGCTTTTTCTCCATGATGGCATTGTAGGAGGGGGCATCGGTTACATGGATGGCGCTCGCATGGCTGAGCATGGCTTTCTGGTAGGCTATCATCTTCCACATCTTCATGCCGTAGTCGCTCTGCTCTTCGGTTACCTCAAGCGAGTGGTAGGGCGACAGGATAACATGGAAACCACGCTTGCGAGACCACAGGGCGATGCGCGAGCTGATGAAGTTCCAACTGCCGTGTATGTGCACCACGTCGGGCTTGATGGCATAGAGCTTCATCAGGTATCTGCGCTGAAGGGCCAACAATTCACTGCCTTTTTTGTAGATGGGCCGATTTTCACTGTCGTCTATCGAGTAGGTGGGTATGTTGGTGGCAGGACCAGAAGACAGTGGGGTGAGGGTAATCAATTGTGTTTCGGCACGCTGACTCATCTTGTATAGCAGCATGTCGATGTGTTGGGCAAAGGGTGAGCCAATCTCTACCTCAGGGGTGAAATGTAGTATCTTGAGTGCCATTCTGTCTTTCTTTTCTTGGTTTAGTACAGGCTTTTATACCTTCTGACTGATGAAGTCGTTCTTGTCGGCATACTCATACCGTATCATTGTGGCCAAGCGGTGGTACAAGAGTGATATCTCATAGGGTACCACTTGATACCACTTGCACTGTGTGCCCATAGAGCGGCAGGCCTTCAGACCGATTCTTGTGCGCAGTGTAAGGGTAATCAGCAGCGAGAGAATGCCTGCTCCTAAAATCACCCAGTTGGAGGTCAGACTACCGTAGACGATGCCGGCTGCCTGTAGCAGGTATGTCAGATGCATCGACAGCATGTCGGTGATGTACGACATTTGATAGAGGTGTCCTCTTTCCAGATGACGGCGCACTTCCTGATAATACACCTTGCGGTTTTGCCAGCTGCGCTTTGAGGGGGTGTCTTCCACCAACCATGAGTCTGGCGCGCATTCGGCAACAGTGCTCCCTTTACGCCCGAATTTGTTCACAAGAAAGTCGAATTCTCCAATGGTGTATTTCAGATTACCTTGAAAGCCATAACCTTCTAAAAACTCCTGTTTGCGGAAGGCCAGAACGCTGCAGTTGGTGCGGTACGGGCTGCCTTTCTCCACGGAGCGCAATAGGTAACAGGCATTGTGCAGGTGCTCAAAGCCCATCATGTGGGGAGCTTCCTCATTGAAGTGAGTGTAGCCCAGCACCATGTTGTTGGCCGGACGGCACTGACGGGATATGGAGGTGAGCCAGTGTGAGCTCTCTGGCTTGCATGCTGGGTCCACCATCACTATCCAATCATATTTGGCTGCTTTCACGCCAAGGGTGGTGCCGAGCTTGTTCTTGCTCATGTAGCGCGAAGAGTCGGGAATGAAAGTGCTGTACAACTTGTCATGATGCTGATAGCGTTTCAGCACATTGCCGGTCTCATCGTCGCATTTGTCGGCCACTACTATCACTTCATAGCCGGGTTCGTATTCCTGGGTCAGGTAGATAGGCAGATGTTCGTCAAGGGCAACAGGGTTGCCGCGCGATACAAGCAGGATGGAGATGCCGGGGCGCTCTTCCTGATGATCGGTTTTCGTGTCGGTGTTCGGCCGGCGGAACAGCACATTGATGAAGGGTGTCAGAACACCTGCCAATATCAGTGCGGCCGCAAAGCCTATTATGAGGGGGGCTGTTGTCATAAGTCTTCTGTCAGATAGCTGGATGGAAGCTTGCGGCAGTTGTAGCACGATGCCATCGCTTCACCATAGGCGCCTGCGCTGCGGATGGCGAGCAAGTCGCCGCGCTTCACATGATTCAGGTCTACGGACTTGGCAAACACGTCGCTCGACTCGCATACCGGACCAACTACGTCATAGGTCTCGAGGTCTCCCTCGGTGTTCAGATTGTCTATCTGATGGTAGGCCTGGTAAAGGGCAGGGCGTATCAGCTCGGTCATGCTGCCGTCGACAATGGCAAATTGCTTGGCCACTCCTTGCTTCACATAGAGCACACGGGTGATTAATGAACCGCACTGTGCCACCACGGCACGGCCAAGCTCAAAGTGGAGCGTCTGTCCCTCACGGAGCTCCAAATGGCGGGCATAGGTGTCGAAATATGACTTGAAGTCGGGAATGGGCAATTTGTCTGGGTAGTGGTACTCGATGCCGAGACCTCCGCCAACATTGATGTGCTCTATCTTAACCTTCTTCTTGTCCAACTGTTTCTGAAGATCGTTGATGCGGTTGCAGAGGGCTGCGAAATCGTCCATGCGCAATATCTGTGAGCCAATGTGGAAATGCAGTCCCACAAGTTCTATGTGGACCATCTCTGTGGCGGCGGTAATGGCCTGCTCCATGTCGCACAAGGCTATACCGAACTTGTTCTCTGCCAAACCGGTGGTTATTTTTGCATGGGTGTGGGCTTTCACGTCGGGATTGATACGGAGGGCCACACGGGCAGTCTTCTCTTTGTGGGCGGCCAGCTCGTTCAGCACTTCCAGTTCGGCGATGCTTTCCACATTGAAGCAGAAAATGTTCTTGTCAAGACCTAAGTTGATTTCCCAGTCACTTTTGCCCACACCGGCATAGACAACGCGACGCGGGGGAATACCGGCATGCAGGGCAGCCAGTATCTCACCACCGCTCACACAGTCGGCCCCAAGACCCGCCTGACCGATGATGTTCAGGATGCGGGGATTGGCATTGGCTTTCACAGCATAGTGCACACAGTAACCGCTGTGCTTGGATGTCTCCTTGTTGATGGCTTGGATAGTAGCACGTAGCAGGTCGGTGTCGTAGTAGTAGAAAGGCGTGGGCAACTGCCTGAAAGCGTCGGTGGGAAATTCTGTTCTCATGTCTGTGGGAGTTTATTGTCCGAAGATTTCTCTGCTCAAGTTCTGCAATGCCCGTTTCTTGTCATTCGCCTTCACGAGGAAGGATATGTTATAGTTGGAACCACCGTAGGAAATCATTCGCACGGGGATGTCTTTCATTGCTTCTGTTGCAAGGGTCTCAAAACCCAGATTGCTCCAGTCAAGGTCGCCGACAATGCAGATGATGCACATGTCGTTGTCCACCGTCACTGTGCCGTATTTCTTCAACTCGTCAACAATATCCTGAAGATGGTTGCCGTTGTCAATAGTCACAGAGACTCCTACCTCAGAGGTGCACACCATGTCGATGGGGGTCTGGTAGCTCTCGAATATCTCAAACACCTTCCGAAGGAAACCGGTGGCAAGAAGCATGCGAGAGCTCTTTATCTTGATGGCAATGATGTTGTCCTTGGCAGCCACTGCCTTAATCTTGCCGCGCATAGTCACATTGTCTATGATGGTGCCGTCGGCATCGGGGTCGAGCGTGCTCAGCAGACGGACGGGAATACCGGCAAACTTCGCTGGCTGGATGCAGGTGGGATGAAGAATCTTGGCTCCGAAATAGGCCAACTCGGCGGCTTCCTCAAAGTTCAGACGCTTCACCGACTCGGTCTTCTCAACCACACGGGGATCGTTGTTGTGCATACCGTCTATGTCGGTCCATATCTGTATCTCCTCGGCTCCAATGGCGGCACCTACAAGAGAGGCGGTGTAGTCGCTGCCGCCGCGCAACAGGTTGTCTACCTCACCATAGGTGTTGCGGCAAATGAAACCTTGGGTGATATACACCTGATGGCCGTCGTTGGCGTCCATGATGGCGTTGAGCTTCTTGCGGATATACTGGGAGTCGGGTTCGGCATTCTTGTCGGTACGCATGAAGTCGAGGGCGGACAGTAACACACAGTCGATACCTTGCTCCTGCATATAGTTGTACATCATATTGGTGCTCAGTATCTCGCCCTGAGCCACTATGCTCTTCTGCTCGAAACTGGTGAAGAGGTCTTTCGTGAAACTACGGAGGTAGTCGAATTCCTCACGCAAGAACTGGATGGTCTCTTTCTTCCACTCCTCTTTCGTATAGAGTTCTTCTGCGTGCGACAGATATTTGAGTTCAAGCTGGTTGATCAGTTCGTTGGCTCCGTCAGGATTCTTCTTGAAGAGATAGTCACTTATTTCAAGCAGTGCGTTGGTGGTGCCCGACATGGCCGAGAGCACCAGGAAAGTAGGCTCGCCGGAACGGGTCACGAGTCCGGCCACTTTCTTTATCCTCTCTGGTGAACCGACGGAAGTACCGCCGAATTTCATTACTTTCATATTTGTTTTTATCTTTACGTTGGTTCTTTATTCTGCTTTACTGTCTTCTGTAAGGTCCATCTGCCTGTACTCATGCGTCACATCGGTCATCTTGCCGTCCTTGCAACGGTACACAGTACCGGGAAACTCGTCAAGCAACTGGATGTTGTGGGTGGTCATCACCACAGAAGTGCCGCGTTTGCTGATGTCTTGCAGTAGTCCTACAATGTGGCGGGCTGTTTCAAGGTCAAGATTGCCGGTGGGCTCATCGGCTATGATGATCTTGGGCTCGTTAAGAAGGGCACGGGCTATTGCTATGTGCTGTTGTTCTCCACCTGAAAGTTCATGGGGCATCTTGTCCAACTTGTCGAGCATACCCACTTTGTTGAGCACCAATTCAATGCGCTCATTACGCTCCTTTCGGTTCTTCCAGCCTGTGGCTTTCAGAACAAATTCCAAATTGCGGCGCACAGTGCGGTCGTGTAGGAGTTGGAAGTCCTGAAAAATGATGCCCATCTGTCGGCGAAGAGCGGGAACGTCCTTACGCTTTATGTCGCTTATGTCCACTCCCAGAACCTCGGCTTTTTCGGGTTGGTCATGGTCCAGTTCGCAATAGATGGTCTTCAGCAACGAACTCTTTCCGGCACCAACTTTGCCTATGATGTAAACAAAGTCTCCTTTGTCCACCTGGAAACTCACACCTTTGAGCACGGGCTGGTTTTCTTGGTTCACATTCACGTTTTTGTAGTCTATCAGCATGTCTTATGTCGTTTTAATGAACGTTTTCGTTAAGCCAGATGAACAATGCCAAGCTTGTTTGGGTATTGTCATGGCGAGAAAAGGTAGAATGAAATTCAATGTTTGTATCTGTGGATGGATTTTTTTACATCCTTTTAATGTTTTCTCCAATTGGGGTCGTGGCGTACCACAAGTTCGCGGGCCAGGTCTTCAATGCGAAGGCCCTTGCTCGTGAGGAGTACGGTAAGATGGTACAGAAGGTCACTGCCCTCATAGACCAGACGCTCGTTGGTGCCGTTGGTGGCTTCTATGACGGCTTCCAATGCTTCTTCTCCCACCTTCTGGGCCATTCGGTTCACACCCGACTCAAACAGCTCGGTGGTGTAGCTGCCAGTGGGACGTTCCTGGTAACGCTTCTCAACAAAATCTTGTAACTCGGTCAGGAATAGCAACGGGTTGGGCTCTTCTTCTTTCGAGGGTGTCACAACAAGTGCCTCGTTTGTCTCGCCCCAGCAGGTGTCTGTACCTGTGTGACATACAGGACCGTCAGGAACGGCTTTCACAAGCAGGGTGTCTTTGTCACAGTCTATTTTGATGTCGGTCAGATGAAGGTAGTTGCCAGATGTCTCGCCTTTGGTCCAGAGGGTCCGTCGCGAACGGCTGTAGAAGGTTACGAGGCCGCTCTCAATGGTTTTCTCAAAAGCCTCTGCGTTCATATACCCTAACATCAGCACACGGAGCGTGTTTGGGTCCTGCACAATGGCGGGCACAAGGCCGTCGCCTTTGGCAAAGTCTATGTCGTTTTTATTTATCATCGTTTTCAATTGGGTTGTCATGATGTGGTATGGATGATGGTGGCTTGTTAATGGGTTACAGTCGCACGGCGATACCGCAGTCTTTAAGATAGTGCTTCAGTTCAGAAATGCCTATCTCACCGAAATGGAACACACTCGCGGCAAGGGCGGCGTCGGCCTTGCCAAGGGTGAAGACATCGCGGAAATGTTCCCGGGTGCCGGCACCGCCACTCGCTATCACTGGGATGGGCAGCATGTCGCTCAGTCGGGCAAGCATCTCGTTGGCGTAGCCTTTTTTTGCACCATCGTGATTCATGCTTGTGAACAGTATCTCACCTGCGCCGCGGTCGGCCACTTCCTTGGCCCATTCGGTCAGTTCACGGCCCACGGGCACGCGGCCGCCGTGGATGAAGCACTCCCAGGCTCCTCCTTCCTCATGGGCGTCGATGGCGCACACGCAGACTTGTGAACCGAAACGGGCTGCAATCCTGTCTATCAGGGTGGGGTCTTTCAGCGCGGCACTGTTCACACTCACCTTGTCGGCTCCGGCAAGCAACAACCGCTCCACGTCGTCGATGGCGTTGATGCCCCCGCCCACGGTGAAGGGTATGTTGATTTCACGGGCCAGACGGGTAACAAGCTCGGTGAAGGTCTTGCGGCCCTCATGGCTGGCGGTGATGTCTAAAAAGACAAGCTCGTCGGCACCCAAGTCGCTGTAGGCCTTGGCAAGGGTCACGGGATCTCCGGCCTCGCGCAGGTTCACAAAGTGGGTGCCTTTCACGGTGCGCCCGTCTTTTACGTCCAGACAGGGTATGATTCTTTTTGCTAAACTCATCGTCTCAATATCTTCTCTGGGTCTATGCGCCCTTCATAATAGGCCTTGCCAAATACTACAGCGGGTATGCCGGCTGCCTCAAGGGCTAAAATGTCGTCGGTGCAGGAGATACCGCCGCTTGCAATCAGGTGTATGGACGGGTATTTCTCCATGATGCCCTGATAAAGGGCGGTGGCGGGACCTTGAAGCATGCCGTCACGGCTGATGTCGGTGCACAGAAAATGACTTACCCCTTGCGCGGTGTAATAGTTCAACAACTCGTCAAGGGTGGTCTGACTGTCTTCCTGCCAGCCATGAATGGATATTTTGTCACCTCTCACGTCGGCTCCAATGATGAGACGTTCCGCCCCGTAACGGCTTGCCCATTCCGTAACGAGCTCGGGGCGGGTCACGGCTAATGACCCTATGGTCACCATCTGGGCACCGGCATCAAGAATGGCTACAACGTCGGCCTCTGTTTTGACACCTCCTCCGAAATCTACTTTCAGACGGGTGGACGAGGTGATGCGCCGAAGCACATCGATATTCACTGTGTGGCCGGCACGGGCTCCGTCCAGGTCTACCACATGCAGACGCTCAAATCCGGCCTGCTCCAGCTGGAGGGCCGTCTCCTCGGGATGCAGACCATAAACGGTCTTGCGGGAGTAGTCGCCTTGCATCAGCCTCACGCATTGTCCGTCTATGAGGTCTATAGCAGGAATGGCTTCAATGGGTCTTCTCGTCATGGTTGGGTGACTTTTTCAAAGCGTCAGAAAGTTTTGCAGGATGCGCTCGCCTATGCTGCCGCTTTTCTCTGGGTGAAACTGGGTGGCGTAGAAATTGTCCTGGTGCAGCGCGGCACTGTAGGGCAATGTGTAGTGGGCTTTGGCAATCGTGGCTGGGCACACCGGCACATAATAGCTGTGCACGAAGTAGACATAGGGATCCTCACCCAGACCTGCCAGCAAAGCTGTTTCCATGTCGTATAGGTTGTTCCACCCCATCACAGGTATCTTTTCCTCATGGCTGGTGGGACGGAATCGAAGCACTGGGGCATCGATGATGCCTAAACAGTCGGTGTCGCCTTCTTCACTGTGGGTGCACAGGAGTTGCTGTCCTATACAGATGCCTAGGACGGGCTGGCGAAGTTGGCGTATCACCTCATCCAGTCCGTGGGAACGCAGATAATCCATGGCATGGCTTGCCTCTCCCTGCCCGGGGAAGATCACCTTGTCGCTCTTGCTCAGGAGTATGGGGTCGTCGGTGACGATGGCCTCTACGCCAAGACGGTGCAGGGCGCTCTCCACCGAGAACACGTTGCCTGCGTTGTATTTCACTATGCTGATGCTCATTATTTCTTTGTTCTATTGCATCTTTTTCGCTAACAGGCAGCAAAGTTAATCATTTTTTTCGGATATCGCTTACTTCTTATGGAAAAACACCTCGGGCAGGCATTGTTTTTTAGTTTCACAGGCCGCACTTTGTAAATATCTTGCATACATTTTTATTTTCCGATGTTTTGGTGTCTTCGTTTTTGGAGACCACTGAGTGGTATGTGATGGGGGGGCAGAAAACGAAAGAATCACTTTCGGCTCTCCAGAAAGGCCTTGATGGTCTCGGCAAAGATGGCACCGTAGCGTTCTTTCTTATGCTCGCCGATGCCTGAGATCTGTCCGAATTGCTCCACGGTGGTGGGTTTGTGCATCACCAAAAGCTGAAGTACTTTGTCATTAAACACTACAAACGCGGGCACTTGCTCACTCCTGGCGATACGCATGCGCAGTTGTTTAAGCTGATCGTGCAATTGTCGGTCGGTGTCTTCGTCTGTGCTCAGGAAGGGTATCTCCACATGCAGTTGCCGCTGTCTTCCGCCTTTGGTCTTCGTCTTTTCTTCCTCTATGGTGTCGCAGAGTTCCACACGCCGTATGCCCCGCAGCACTTCCCATCCCAATGGGGTTACACTTACGGCATTCCAATGGTCGTATTCTATCTCGATGTAGCCCATTTGCAACATCTGAAGCAGATAGTCGTTCCAGATGTGGGTGGGGTGGTCTTTGCCGACACCATAGGTCCTCAGATGGTCGTAGCCGTTGTGGCGGATGGTGGAGCTCGGGGTGGCGGTGAGTATGTCGACAAGGGTGTGGGCAGAGGCGTGGCAGTTGGTGCGTACGGCGGCGCTCAGCAATTTTTGAGCCTCGATGGTCCCGTCGCGGCGCACTGGTGGATGGGCACACACATCGCAGTTGTGGCAGTCATGGTCGGAAAGTTCGTTGAAGTAGTTAAGCAGAATGCGTCGCCTGCATACCGTCGACTCCGCATATTGCTGCATGCGGTGCAGTTTGTCCATGTTCACGTGCCTCTGCCCTTCATCGCTCCCGTTCATAAGCAGATTGGTCATTTGCGCCACATCCTGAAGTGAGTAAAACAGCACGGTCTCGGCAGGGGCTCCGTCACGGCCGGCTCTTCCTATCTCCTGATAGAAACTTTCAATACTCTTGGGCAGGTTGTAGTGAATCACCCATCGTATGTTGCTCTTGTCTATACCCATGCCGAAGGCGATTGTGGCGCACACCACCTGTACCATGTCGTTGCGGAATCGGTCTTGGGTGCTGCCGCGTTCCTGTGGAGTGAGACCTGCGTGGTAGGGAAGGGCACTTATCCCGTTGCGCTGCAAGTGACGGGCCAATGCCTCTGTGGTCTTACGGCTCATGCAGTATACAATACCGGGGGAGTCGTGGCGTCGACGGATGAACTGTATAATGTAAGATTCTTTTCTTTGTTTTGTAAATCCTTTACAGACACTCAGCCGTAGGTTGGGCCTGTCGAACGAACTCACAAAAATGCCATCTCCATCGTCCACACGCAGATGGAGTTGACTCACAATGTCTTTGCGCGTTATCTTGTCGGCAGTGGCGGTGAGTGCCATGATAGGTGTCTGAGGGAAAATCTCATGCAGAATATGGAGTTGGGTGTACTCCTCACGGAAATCATGACCCCATTGGCTGATGCAGTGCGCTTCGTCTATCGCAAATAATGATAATTTGAGATGGGAAAAAAAACTGTCCATTTCTGCCAGTAGTTTTTCGGGCGAAACGTAAATCAATTTCAATATGCCTCCATAGCTCATGCGGCGCACTTCATACTGCTCCTCGGCCGATAGCATACTGTTGTAAGTCGCTGCAGGAATGCCGTTCGAACGAAGGGCTTCAACTTGGTCTTTCATCAAACTGATAAGGGGAGATACCACTACGGCTGTGCCTTCCATTGCCAATGCGGGCACCTGATAACAGAGGCTTTTGCCTCCTCCAGTGGGCATGAGCACTAGGCAGTCACCACCATTCATTACGCGTTCTATGGCTTCCTGCTGATGTTCACGAAAACTGTCGTAGCCGAAATATTTGCTTAATATAGTAAAAACTTTTATCATTTCGGAACTTTTCGGCAAAGTTATACTTTTTTTTTAAGAAATTGTGCTTCATAATTTGCGATTATCATTTTTTCTTCTTATTTTTGTAACAGAAACCTTAAATGTGCTAAAATAAAAATTTTTTTGATAGATATGGCAAAATATAACATCACAGAAAAAAAGGAAAAAGAAGCTGCATATCGTAGCTTGGTCAGTCCTCGGCTCATGGACGAGCTGAAAGAGAGAATATTGGAGATTATCCTCATTCAGAAAAAGTATAAGGACAAGTCTTACTCGGCAAAAAAACTCGCCGAAGATCTTGGTACGAATACAAGGTATATCTCCGCAGTTGTCAACGTCAGATTCCACATGAATTACACTTCCTTCGTCAACAAATATCGTATTGACGAGGCGATGACACTCTTGGTCGACAAACGCTATCAGGACCTTAATATGGAGGATATAAGCGACATGGTGGGATTCTCTAACAGACAATCGTTTTATGCCTCTTTCTATAAAATCAACGGCATCACTCCCCGTGAGTATAAAATGAAACATTTGTCTCAGCACCCATCTTTGGTCGACAGTAAGAAAGTGTCCAAGAAAGCTAAAAAATCCTGAAGCCGATGATAATGCCCGATAATCACTCTTTTGTCTATGCAGATGAGCGGTTCGCCGACCTGCAGATGCTTCGATATCGGCTCAACGGGTTTGAAAATCTATCTTTAAAACAAAAATTGTTCATTTACTGGCTCTCGGAAGCGACATTGGCCGGCAGGGACATCACTTTCGATCAGTACGGCAAGTACAATCTCCGTATCCGCAAAACACTTGAGGCAGTAGTGGATTCACATACTGGGGGAGGGGCGGATACACAGCAGATGGATGCTCTGCGCATTTATCTCAAACGTGTGTGGTTCTCCAATGGCATTCACCACCATTACGGTTGTGAAAAGTTTGAACCTGCTTTCTCCGAGGATTTCTTCAGGAGTATTGTGATTGATACTCCGGCTGACATTTTACCGCTCAAGGAGGGAGAGACAGTGATGTCTCTGCTCGATGAGATTTGTCCAGTTATCTTCAATCCTTTCATCTGTCCTAAAAGGGTTAACCAAACACAAGGCGAAGACCTCGTGGCTACCTCGGCGTGCAATTTCTATGAAGGGGTTACTCAGCAGGAGGCTGAACGCTATTATGCCGACATGAAGGCTCAGCATCCGGACGACGGGGCTTCGTGGGGACTTAACAGCAGACTCGTGAAAAAGAATGGCCGGCTCGAAGAAGAGGTCTGGCTCTCAAACGGCAAGTATGGTGAGGCAATCAGACATATTGTGACATGCCTTGAGAAGGCCAGACAAATGACCGAAACCGAACAGCAAAAACGGGTCATCGACCTTCTCGTTAAATTTTATAATGGTGGCGACCTGCACGATTTCGACAGCTATTCCATAGAGTGGCTGAAAGAGACAGAAGGACAGGTGGATTTCATCAACGGCTTTATCGAAGTGTATGGCGACCCGCTTGGACTAAAGGCTACATGGGAGGGTCTCGTCCATTACAAGGATATGGAGGCTACACGCCGCACGAGGCTCGTCAGCGACAATGCACAGTGGTTCGAGGACCACTCACCGGTCGACCCGCGCTTCCGTAAAAAGGTTGTGAAAGGGGTGGTGGCCAATGTGGTGTGTGCTGCTATGCTCGGAGGTGAGGAATACCCGAGTACGGCCATAGGTATTAATTTGCCCAATGCCGACTGGATAAGGGCGGCCTATGGCAGCAAGAGTGTCACAATAGGCAATCTCACAGAGGCTTATAAAAAAGCGGCACATGGAAACGGGTTCCGTGAGGAGTTCATCGACAATCCGGATATACTGAACCTCCTTGGGAAATATGATGATGTCTGTGACGACTTGCACACCGACCTGCATGAGTGCCTCGGGCATGGCAGCGGTCAATTGTTGCCGGACACTGACCCCGATGCGCTCAAAGCTTATGGAAGTACGATAGAGGAGGCGAGGGCCGACCTCTTCGGACTTTATTATATGGCCGACGACAAACTCATTGAACTGGGACTGCTGCCCGACGGAGAGGCATATAAGGCGCAATATTATTCTTACCTGCTCAACGGACTCATAACCCAACTGACACGGATCCGTGAGGGACATCAGATAGAGGAGGCACACATGCGCAATAGGGCGCTTATATCCCGGTGGGTGATGCAACACTCTGAAGGCATTGTGCAGTTGTGCCGAGTCAATGGAAAAACGCGCCTGCATGTGTCCGACTTCTCCGCCCTGAGGCCGCTCTTTGCACAGCTTCTGGCCGAGGTGCAGCGCATAAAGAGCGAGGGCGACTTTGCCGCGGCCAGACGATTGGTGGAAGATTATGGCGTGAAGGTTGACCCGGCACTACATGCTGAGGTGCTCGAGCGTTACGGCAAACTCAATTTGGCTCCCTATAAAGGATTTATCAATCCTCGGCTTTCATTGGTATACGGCGAGAATGGCAGTATCACCGATGTGGCGGTCGACTATACAGAGAGCTACGACGGCCAGATGAGACGTTACTCCCGTCAATATGGTTTCCTGTAGCGTTTTTTCTCGTTTTCTGACACTGATTCTCCCTGAATAAAACTTGATTGGCATGACTGAGGAAACACAGATAAAATTAAAACAAGTCAAACAGTCGTTCCGTCTCATCATGGACGGAGTGGCTGCGGCTTCCATGCGTGAGAAAGGATTGAACTACCATGTCAACTGGGGCGCAAAAATCACTGATCTTCAAGTCATGGCCCAGGAAGTGGGAAAAGACTATGCGCTGGCCATTGAACTGTGGAAAGAGAACGTGAGGGAGTGCAGGCTTCTTGCACTTATGGTCATGCCCGCTGACCGTATGCTGCCTGAAATTGCAGAACTGTGGGCTGAAACATTGGAAACGGTCGAGATGGCGGAAATGGCACCTTTCTATCTGTTCCAATACCTCGACTATGCTCCGTCGATGGCTTTCAAATGGGTGGCTTCTACCGACCCGCTCAGGCAGATTTGTGGGTTCATGACTTTAGCAAGGCTTTTCACAGCCGGAAAAGTGCCTGATACACGGGGAGTGAACGAGGTGATCGACCAGGCTGTCACAACACTCTCCGACTCGTCACTATCTGTGAGGAAGGCGGCAATGGCTTGTCTCAATAAACTTTCCGGGGTAGACGACCTTCATCAACAGGCGGTCGATGGTGCTATGAGAAGAGCCGGATTCTAAGTGCACGTCGCTTTTTTTCGTTAATCTTCTATAAACCTGCTCCTATTCCATATTATTTATTTACCTTTGCATCACCTAATTCCTGCGACTTAGGACTTTTCTTGCCCTGAGTCGTAGTGATGGTTTGTGGACATGGAAGAAAACAGCAACAACAGCGCTCACGCCATTTTGACGATGTATCTCACGGAACACCGTCTCAGAAAGACTCCCGAACGGTACGCAATCCTTGATGCAGTATGCTCCTTTGCCGGACATTTCTCGCTGCAGGAACTAAGCGTCCGTATGGAGGAACAGAATTTCAGAGTGAGCCGTGCCACCCTCTACAACACTATACAGTTGTTGCTCAAAATTCCACTTGTGGTGAGTCACAACTTCTCTCAGCATACAGTTTATGAGACTACTTTCCAACGACCCAACCACTGCCATCAGATTTGCAGGGTGTGTGGCAAGGTGACTGAGCTGAGCGTACAACAGGTGGAGCCTGCCATCGATACAATGAAGATGAAAAGATTTCATAAGGAGAGCTTTTCGCTCGAGATTTACGGTATCTGCAGCACTTGCTATGCCAAAATGAACAGGAAAAGAAAGAAGAAACAACAACAATAATAAACCAAAAAATGAACAAAGGAAAAGTTGATGTCCTCCTGGGGCTCCAGTGGGGTGATGAGGGAAAAGGCAAGGTCGTTGATGTGCTCACCCCGCAATACGATGTGGTGGCACGTTTTCAAGGCGGTCCAAACGCCGGCCACACTCTTGAGTTTGAGGGACAGAAATATGTGCTGAGAAGCATTCCCTCAGGCATATTCCAAGGTGACAAAATCAATATCATAGGCAATGGCGTGGTTCTTGCTCCCGACTTGTTTATGAATGAGGCAAAAGAACTGGCAAAGAGTGGACACGATTTGCACGGACGCCTGCATATCTCTCGCAAGGCTCATATCATCATGCCCACACACCGGTTGCTCGACGCTGCCATCGAGGCCTCAAAGGGCAAGGGAAAAGTGGGTACAACAGGCAAGGGCATCGGCCCGGCCTATACCGACAAGGTGTCACGCACAGGACTTAGGGTGGGTGACTTGTTCGACAACTTCGAGAAACGCTATGCTGAGCACAAGGCCCGCCATGAGGAGATGCTTCGCCAGTTGGGCTACACCGACTACGACATAACCGAGGTGGAGAAAGTGTGGATGGAGGGTGTGGAGTACCTCAAGCAGTTCACCATCGTCGACAGTGAGCACGAAATCAACAGCCTCCTCCGTCAGGGCAAGAGTGTGCTGTGCGAGGGCGCACAGGGCACCATGCTCGATATCGACTTCGGAAGTTATCCTTTCGTCACTTCTTCCAATACCATTTGTGCGGGGGCTTGCACGGGTTTGGGCATCGGTCCAAACCGCATTGGCGAGGTCTATGGCATCATGAAGGCTTACTGTACAAGGGTGGGTGCGGGACCGTTCCCCACAGAGCTCTTCGATGAGACGGGAGCCGAGATGCGCCGTATCGGCCACGAGTATGGTGCGGTAACTGGACGTGAGCGCAGATGCGGATGGATAGACCTCGTGGCTCTGCGCTATTCTATCATGGTCAATGGCGTCACCCGACTCATCATGATGAAGAGCGATGTGCTCGATTCCTTCAAAACCATCAAGGCTTGTGTGGCTTATAAGCAGAACGGAAAGGTCATCGACTATTTCCCATACGATATCAATCAGGGTATCGAGCCGGTTTATGAGGAACTCCCTGGATGGATGACACCGCTCTCGCAACTTACTTCCGAGGAACAGTTCCCCGAACAGTTCAGTGCTTACATCCGTTTCCTCGAAAAACAACTTGACACTCCCATCACTATTATTTCAATCGGTCCCGACAGGGCTCAAACTATCGTACGACAATAATGATTCAGAAACCGTCACGCCCAAAAGGCACGCGCGACTTCTCGCCCGTCGAGATGGCAAAGCGCAACTATATATTCAATACCATACGCGAGGTGTTCTCGCTCTATGGCTTCAAACAAATTGAGACCCCCGCCCTTGAAAACCTGTCCACACTGATGGGCAAGTATGGCGAGGAGGGCGACAAACTGGTCTACAAAATCTTAAATTCGGGTGAGTTCACACAGAAAGTGAGTGATGAGGAACTTCTCCAAAGAAACCACCTGCATCTGGCTGCCCGTATCTGCGAGAAAGGACTGCGCTACGACCTTACCGTGCCCTTCGCACGCTTCGTGGTGATGCACCGCGATGAATTGCAGTTGCCTTTCAAACGTTACCAGATACAGCCGGTATGGCGCGCCGACCGCCCCCAAAAGGGACGCTACCGCGAGTTCTATCAGTGTGATGCCGATGTGGTGGGCAGCGACTCACTGCTCAATGAGGTGGAACTCATGCAGATTGTAGACAATGTGTTTGCACGCCTTGGCGTGAGAGTGGCCATCAAACTTAATAACCGCAAGATTTTGCAGGGTATTGCTGAGGTGATAGGAGCTCCTGAGAAAATGGTCGATATTACCGTGGCCATCGACAAACTCGACAAAATCGGTATCGATGCTGTCAATGCCGAACTGCGTGAGGACGGACTGAGCGAGGAAAGCCTTGCACGCCTGCAGCCCATACTGGCCATGACGGGCTCAAACGATGAGAAACTATCCACTATTGCTCAGGTGCTGGCTGCTTCAGAGATGGGCCTGAGGGGTGTCGAGGAGTGCCGCTTCATTCTTGATACACTCAAGGCTTGCCCGATGACCAATGTGATGGAACTGGATCTCACTTTGGCGCGCGGCCTCAACTATTACACAGGGGCTATCTTCGAGGTGAAGGCACTTGATACGCCGATGGGCAGTATCACTGGCGGAGGACGCTACGACAACCTAACGGGTATCTTCGGGATGCCGGGACTTAGTGGAGTGGGAATATCTTTTGGTGCCGACCGTATCTATGATGTGCTTAATGCGCTTGACCTTTATCCTGATGAGTCGTTCAACGGCACACAGTTGCTGTTTGTGAATATGGGTCAGGCTGAGATGGAGTTCTGCCTGCCGGTGGCTGCCGCCTGCCGTGCCCGTGGTGTGCGTTGCGAGGTGTATCCCGACAAGGCGAAGATGAAGAAGCAGATGAGCTATGCCAATGCTCAGAATGTGCCTTTCGTGGCCATTGTCGGCGACAGCGAGTTGGCCGAGGGAAAACTCATGCTGAAGAATATGGTGAGCGGAGAGCAGAAACTGGTCTCCGCCGATGAATTGGTCAATATTGTAGCTCCTGAGTAGTATGGGCAGTAAGTTGTGTCGTTCGCTCCGTATTGCATTGATGTTTGCCGTTGTCCTGCTCTGTACAGCCGGCAAGCGACCTGCTTTTACCATCTTTATGATAGGTGATTCTACGATGGCCAATAAGTCTCTTTCAAATGACAATCAGGAACGAGGATGGGGAATGGTGCTGCAAGGGTTCTTCACCGACCGTGTGGTCGTTGACAACCATGCCGTAAACGGACGCTCTACTAAAAGTTTCATCGAACAAGGTCGCTGGAATGATGTGCTCACCAAAATAAAGAAGGGCGATTATGTCTTCATCCAGTTTGGACACAACGATGAGAAGCCGCAGCCCGACCGCCATACCGATGTAGGCACCACCTTTGATGCCAACCTCGAACGTTTCGTCAATGAGACAAGGGAAAAAGGGGGTATTCCGGTCCTCTTCAATTGTGTGGTGCGACGCAATTTTCAGTCGGAGGCCGTATTGGGCGACGATGATGAGAAACTCCGCAACAGTGTCTACGAGGGGGAAGAAAATGTGGGCGA
>JAEEGL014217519.1_pt1 | contig 26462 bp, 23 predicted proteins | sample 9134231 | NCBI WGS metagenome assembly JAEEGL01 (sample SAMN16246548, study PRJNA631951) | gut metagenome | biome: gut microbiome; feature: rumen; material: fiber-attached | host: Bos | place: Iran: Karaj | collected 2018-10 | reverse complement strand
GGACAGACCGGGATCTTTCCAGCCTTCTGGCCGCGTGGATCTCCTCCTTCCTCTCCGGCGTGGAGGTGATCGTCCTTCCCGACGAGAGGGAAAAGGCCGGAAAGATCGTGGCCGAAATTCTGAAAGAGAGAGGAACGGAGCCTGCTGAAAAAGCAGGGGAAGGGTGACACGGCGTTCCCGGTGGGAAACGTCGCCGGCGGGCCGGCGCAAAAAACGAAAACGCGGCGGGAAAGGACGCGTCCGCCGCGTTTTTGCGCCCGAACGGACGCGGAAAAGCCGGGAGAAGCGCCGCAGGGATCGGGCGGGAAAAGAAAGAATCGCTTGCTTTTTGCCGCAGTACGTGGTACAATGCAAAGGATAATTCGTTGGTTGGTATTGTACTGTGTTCCCGCCCGGAGAGACGTCTGGATTGGCAGGAATCGCCTGTTGCATTTATGCGGCGGATTTGTTATAATAAGGTATGGTAGGCAGAACTGCTGCCTTTTGCCTGTAACAAGCGGGCAGAATGCTTCCGGCGTACCTGCCGGAAGATTTTGATACATATTAGGTGTGATCGAATGAAAAAACTCTGGAGCGTTTTCTTGAACGGGAAGATGCGCCGGCTGGTGCTGGTCCTTTTTGACGTCTGCTGCTTTGCGGGAGTCAACGCCGCATATTACTGGGTCTGTACGGTGGCGGACGGATCCCCCCGATACAACAAAGAGGCGTATATCGTCGATTCGATTCTGCTTCTGGTGGGAATCTTCGGATTCCGGATCGCCCTGCAGGTCAACCAGAACGTCTGGCGCTATACCAATACGCTCGCTTATTTCGTCATGGTGGCCGCGGACGCGTCCGGCGGCCTTGCCGCCATGCTGATTTCCCGCACCATCGGATACTATCACGGCGTCTGGCATTTCGTGGTCGTGGCGTCTATGACCGACCTTCTGGCGCTGGTGTCCCGCTTTGCCTATCAGGTGGTCTACCGCAGACGCAACGCCATGCAGAACCTGTCCTATAAACGCAGCAACGTGGCGATCGTCGGCGCGGGACAGCTCGGATTCCTTCTCGCCAACGACCTTCTCGGCAACGTGACCTCCCGGTACAGACCGGTCTTCTTTATCGATCGGGACAACGCGAAGATCGGCAGCAGAGTAGCCGGCCTCGAGGTGTTCGGAGAGAATATCGACGTTTACGCGATCATCCGGAAATACGACGTCGAGGAGATCTTCATCGCCCTGACCGAGCTCGACAACGAAAAAGCGTCCGCCATCTACGAATTCTATCGTCCCACCGGCTGCAAAATCAAAATATACGATATGCCTCTGAAGGAGGCGGACGCGAAGAACCGGCAGAAGGCTGCGCTTCGCGATTTCCAGATCGAGGACCTCCTTTTCCGGAAGCCTTTGACCATCAACAACCTGGAAGCCCGTTATTACTATACGGGAAAGACGGTGCTGGTGACCGGAGGCGGCGGCTCGATCGGCAGCGAGCTTTGCCGTCAGGTTGCCGCCTGCCGTCCGGATAAGCTGATCATCTTCGACATTTATGAGAATAACGCTTACGATATCCAGCAGGAGCTTCTCCGTAAATACGGCGACGATCTGAACTTCAGCGTTGAGATCGGCTCCGTAAGAGACCGGGAGAGGCTTCGCGCCGTGTTTTCCAACTATCGTCCGCAGATCGTTTTTCATGCCGCCGCGCACAAGCACGTCCCACTGATGGAACACAGCAGCGCCGAAGCGATCAAGAACAACGTCCTCGGAACGTACAATACGGCCGATATGGCGGAGGAATACGGCACCGAAAAATTCATCCTGATTTCCACCGACAAGGCCGTCAACCCCACCAACGTCATGGGCGCCTCCAAAAGAATGTGCGAGATGGTGGTCCAGAGCCGCACGGACAGCGCTACGTCCTTTGCGGCGGTGCGCTTCGGCAACGTCCTCGGATCCAACGGATCGGTGATCCCGCTTTTCAAAAGGCAGATCGCCGCAGGCGGCCCCGTCACCATAACGGACAAGCGTATCATCCGGTATTTTATGACCATCCCGGAGGCAAGCCAGCTGGTGATGCACGCCGGCGCCATGGCCAAAAAGGGCGAGCTCTTCGTCCTGGATATGGGGAAACCGGTCCGGATCTACGATCTGGCGGTCAATATGATCCGGCTTTCCGGACTGGAACCCGAAAGAGACGTGGAGATCCAGGAGATCGGCCTTCGCCCCGGCGAAAAGCTTTACGAGGAGCTCCTGATCAAGACCGAGGATCTGGAAACGACCGAAAACAAGATGATTTTCGTGGAAAAGGATACTCCGCTTTCCCGGGCGGAGGTCGACCGCCGCATCGAGATCCTGACGAACGCCGTCAGGAAGTCGGAGGGGGAGATCTCCTCCTCCGAAATCAAGAAGGCTTTCGCCAGAGTGGTCCCGACCTTCCACGATCCGGACGAGATCAACAGCAAGGCGGCCGAGGCCGAGGAAATGAAGGAGTTCACGCTCCTTTCCTCCAAAGCGCCGCATAATCCCGGACGAAAGCTTTCCTGAAAAAGCGTATTCAAAAAACGCAGTACGGTATTGGCATCATGTACTGAGGAGGAGAAAACACGGATATGGAAACCTATCAGAACGTCAGGACGGTGGATCTGAGGCATCTCATAGTAAGGATCCTTTCAAAGTGGTACTGGCTTGTCGGCGCGATGGCGTTCGGCGCGATCGCCGCGCCCCTGGTGCGGTTCCTGAAACTGCGGTCTGATTACAACACGCAGATGGAAGCGTTCAAAAGCGGGACGTCCAATGTGATCGAGCCCGTAGCCCCGTCCTTTCCCTTCCTCTATATCCTGACGGGACTGCTTGCCGGCGCCGTCGCCGCGATCCTGGTGTTCTGGGTGATCGAGCTTCTGGACAACAAACTGAAAAGCGCCGCGGAGCTGGTCATCCCTGAAGGCGTTCAGGTCCTGGCCGAGGTAAAGATATCCAGAGACGATAAAACGACGCGCTTCGCCAAGAAGCTGATGCACATCGATCAGCCGCGTCCGGAAAAGAAGGAAACCGAGCTCCTGTGCGCCAAGCTTGTGGCTGCGTCCCGCAACAAGGAATACAAGGCGCTTTTGCTGGCGGGCAGGATCGAAGGACGCGCGAACGTGGTCGTCAGGACGGTCATCGATGTTCTGACACAGGCCGGCGTTTCGATCGAATGGATCGGAGACGTCCTTCAGGATCCGCGCGCGATCCTGAAGCTCAACCCGGATGCGGGCGTCGTGCTGGTGGAAACGGTGGGCAAAACGACTTACCAGACGCTGGACGGAGAGCTTGCGGAGTGCCGGAATCAGGGCGCGGAGCTCGTCGGATTCGTGGCCCTCAGCTGACGGCGGATCGCGGCCGCGTTTCGGTAAATCGAATTGAATTGATTCCGGACGGCAGATACCGCGCGTATCCGTCCGTCTGATCCAAAGGAAAAGATATGGATAAAGATACCATCAGAAACGATCCGAGATTTCGAGGACTGACCCCTTTTTCTTCCCGTATCTGGCTATCCTCCCCGACGATGCACGGCGAGGAACAGAAATGGGTGGACGAAGCGATCCGGACGAACTGGGTCAGTACCGTCGGAGAAAATATCAACGAAGTCGAGCGACAGATGGCGGAATACGTCGGCTGCAGATATGCGGTGGCGCTGTCCGCCGGTACTGCCGCTCTGCATCTTGCTACCAGGCTTGCCGGAGAAAAGCTTTACGGCCAGGCGCGGCCCGAACGGGGCACGCTTTCGGGCAGAAAAGTCTTCTGCTCGGACTGCACCTTCGACGCATCGATCAACCCGGTGGGATATGAAGACGGCGAGGCCGTATTCATCGACACGGAATACGATACGTGGAATATGGATCCCGTCGCGCTGGAAAAAGCGTTTTCGCTCTATCCGGACGTCCGGCTGGCGGTCGTGGCGCATCTCTACGGGACGCCCGGCAAAATGGACCGGATCAGGGAGATCTGCGAGGAGCACGGCGCGCTGATCGTCGAGGATGCGGCCGAAAGCCTCGGGGCGAAATACAGGCTGGGGGACCGGTGGGTAGAAACCGGGACCCTCGGACAGTATAACTGCATCAGCTTCAACGGCAACAAGATCATCACCGGCAGCGCGGGCGGCATGTTCCTGACCGATTCCCGCGAGGATGCGGAAAAGGTCCGCAAATGGTCTACCCAGAGCCGCGAGGCCGCTCCCTGGTATCAGCACGAGGAGATCGGCTACAACTACCGGATGAGCAATATCGTCGCGGGCGTCATTCGCGGACAGCTCCCGTACCTTGCGGAGCATATCGCCCAGAAAAGGGCGGTATGGGAACGCTATGAGAAGGGTCTCGCCGATCTGCCGGTCAGGATGAATCCCTGGGACCGGGAAAAGAGCGTTCCGAATTTCTGGCTGAGCTGCATGATCATCGACCGGGACGCCATGGCGCCGTCGATCAGGGGAGAGCGGGAATATCTCTATCAAAGCGAAGCCGGAAAAAGCTCGCCGCACGAAATCCTGGACGCATTGGCGGCCTTCGGCGTGGAGGGACGGCCGATCTGGAAGCCTATGCATATGCAGCCGATCTACCGCTCGAATCCCTTCGTAACGGCGGAGGGAAGCGGACGCGGAAAAAGCAACGCCTACATCGCGGGGACCGGCGTCGACGTCGGCGCGGATATTTTCCGGCGCGGTCTGTGCCTCCCGTCTGACAACAAGATGACGAAAGAGCAGCAGGACGTCATTATCGAGATCATTCACAGGTGCTTCGAGTAAACGGTTGAATGCGAATCGGGCGTCGCGCAAGGGGAAACTCCATCGACGGATCCTGCGGGAGGAGCGCCCGCGTTTTGAAAAGCAAGTACACGATTGGAGAGAATTGGCAATGACACACAAGCCCAAAGGGCCCTATGAACGGTTTATAAAGCGTCCGCAGGATTTCCTTCTTGCACTGGCCGCGTTGATTGTACTGAGTCCGGTATTGATTGTGACTGCCATTGTCGTACGAATCAAGCACGGCTCTCCGGTTTTGTTCTCTCAGGAAAGGCCGGGGCGGAATGGAAAGTTGTTCAGGATTTACAAATTCCGGACCATGAAGGATATCTTTGATGAGAAGGGAAATCCGTTGCCGGATGAGGACAGATTGACCGCTTTCGGACAAAAGCTGCGCAGCACGTCTCTTGACGAACTGCCGGAACTGTTCAATATCCTGAAAGGCGATATGAGCATCGTCGGACCGCGCCCTTTGCTTGCGCGATATCTCACCAGATACAATAAACACCAGGCGCGCCGGCACGAGGTCCGGCCGGGCCTGACGGGATTGGCACAGATTCACGGCAGGAACGCGATCAGCTGGGCAGACAAATTCAACTGGGACGTCAAATATGTCGACAACGTTACGTTTCTGGGCGACTGGAGCATCATCCTGAAAACGGTATTGAAGGTTTTCAAACGGGAAGGGATCAGTCTGGAATCGTTTGCGACTACCGAAGAATTTATGGGGAATCCAGAAGATGAATGACGTAAAAAAGATCGTATTGATAGGAGCCGGGGGATTCGGCCGTGAAGTGGCTTCCATGATTGAAGTACTCAACGAAATAAAGCCGACGTATGAGCTTTTGGGTTTTCTGGACGATGGCAGCCAGTATCACGACGGGGTTGTGATCAATGGGTATCCGTGGCTCGGGAACCATGATTGGATCGTTGAGCATAAAGCGGAAACGGTTTGCACGTGTTGTATCGCCAATCCGAAGATCAAAAAGAAAATCCAGGAGGAGCTCACAGAAAAAGGGGTCGTATTTGAAACGATCATTGCGTATAAGGGATTCGGCTACATCGGACCGGGGACCGAGATCGGACCGGGCTGCGTCTTTTACGGAGGCGTTACCATCTCCGTCGATTGCAAAATTGGCGCCGGAGTCGTGATGAACCAGATGGTGAATATCGGACACGACGTTTCTATCGGGGATTATACGACGATCATGCCGTTTACCGGGATCAGCGGAAACTGTAAGGTCGGCGAGACGGTCAATATCGGAGGGCATGCTTTTGTCGTTCCCGGCAGGAAGATCGGCGACGGCGCTACGGTGGCTGCAGGAAGCATCGTATTTGCAAACGTGAAGGCCGGCACGACTGTGCTTGGAAATCCCGCAAAGAGGATGAGGGAACTGGAATAACGATAAGGACAGGACCGAACGTCAGGTTGAATGATCATGGGTGAAAACAAAGTAAACAACAGGCTTTTGCTGAAAACGAGCTTTTGGTATACGCTGTCCAATTTCCTCACTCACGGCATATCGTTTATTACCATACCGATTTTCACACGTCTGATGTCAAAGGCCGAATATGGGGATTTTTCGGTTTATTCCAATTGGCAGCAGATACTGGCTATCATATGCGGCGTCGAGGTGGCGGCCACCATGAACCGGGCGCGGTTTGATTTCCAGAAGAAGGAGGAATTTGACGCCTATACGACCTCGAGCCTTTTTTTATCTACGGTCGTTACCAGCTCGTTTTTGATTTTATACTTACTGTTTCCCGATTTTTTTGGCAGCTGGTTCCTGATCAAGCGCGAATACATGATGATCATGTTCGCATACCTGTTTACTCTGCCGGCGGTTTCCGTGTTTCTTGTCAGGCAGCGGATCGGGTATAAGTACAAGCTGAGCGCGGCGTATACGATCACGGTGACCGTTGTTTCTTCGCTTGCCGCTTTGGCGCTGGTTCTGATCATTCAGTCCGACAGGATACTCGGAAGGATCATAGGTCAGTATACCTTGCCGGTCATTGCAGGACTCGTTTTTTACATCGCGTATCTCTGCAAAAGCAGAACGATCAGGAAGAAGTATCTCCAATACGCGCTGAGAATGGGACTGCCGCTCGTATTCACGTATCTGGCAAGCCGCATTCTGCTGACCTCGGACACCATCGTGCTGAAGCATATGTGTTCTGCCGAAGAGGTCAGCTCCCTGTCGGTGGCGCATTCAGCGGCTCAGATCATCATGCTGTTTGTCCAGGCCCTGAATATAGCGTGGGCTCCCTGGCTTTATGATATGCTGAAGATCAAAGAGTACAAGAGTATTAAAAAACTATACGTTTTGTATCTTTGGGGCGTGACAGCTTTCACGGTTTGCATTCTGCTGGTGGGGCCGGAAGTGATAACGGTTCTGGGGGGCGAAGAATATAAAGACGCCTTGTATCTGCTTCCGCCATACATCCTGACCGGTATCTTCACCGCCTTTACGGCCCCGTTCGGATACTTGGAGACGTACAATAAGAAACCGGAAATATCCGCTGTGCTGACCGGAATCGTGGCGGCTTTGAACGTGGGGCTGGATATTGTCGGCGTTCACTTCTTTGGCTACCAGGCGGTTTGCTATGCGACGGTGCTCTGCCAGATCCTGCTCATTGTTCTGCATTACGTGTTTACGAAAAAATACGGTATAAAGGAGATTCTTCAGGTCGGTACGCTGGGAAGCGTGCTTGCCGCAGCGCTTGCCCTGATCCCGTTCAGCTTTCTGATATATACCAATACCGCGGTCCGGGTAGGAGCAATCATCCTGTTCGCAATCGCCGTGATCACGGCTGCAGCTTTCAATTTCAAAAGGATAAAGTCTTTTCTCGATAAGCATCTCCGGTCAAGAAGAAAGGACAAGGATACAACAGGAGGTCAAACATGAAAATCGGAGTATTGTTTTCGGGCCAGGGAGCCCAGTATCCCGGCATGATGAAAGATCTTTACGAGTCGGAGCCTGCCGCGAAGGATCTTTTTGACAAAGCAGATGCGGCGCTGGGAAGAGAGATCTCCAAGGTATGCTTTGAAGGCACCCAGGAGGAGCTGAATCTTACCCACAATACACAGCCGTGCATGCTGGCCGGGGATCTTGCGGCTTCTTTGATCCTGAGGGCTCACGGCATTGAAGCCGATGCGGTCGCCGGTTTTTCCCTCGGAGAGTATGCCGCCCTTGCATACGCCGGGGCTATTTCCATCGAAGAGGTTTTCCGCATCATCCAGATACGGGCGGACGCCATGCAGGAAGCCGTTGCTCCGGGAGAAGGGGCGATGGCGGCGTTTGTCGGCGCCTCTGCAAAGCAGGTAGAGGAAATATGCGGCAAGGTCACGAGAGGATATGTCGTGCCCGCCAATTACAACAGTCCGGTACAGACGGTCGTGTCCGGCTCGGTGAGCGGAGTCGACGAAGCCTGTGAACTTGCGGAGGCTTCCGAGCTCCGGTGCGTCAGGCTCGCGGTAAGCGCTCCGTTCCACTGTGCTTTGATGGAGCCGGCGGCAAAAAGGCTGGAAAAGGAATTCGGGTCGACAAGCTTCCGAAATCCCTCGGTCCCGGTTTATATGAACGTCGACGGAAAGCCGGTCACAGACGGCGCTCTGATCGCGGAACTGCTTGTAAAACAGGCGATGAGTCCGGTCCGCTGGGTGCAGACGCTTGAGAATATGCAGGCGGATGGGATCGACACCTTTATTGAGTGCGGCGCGGGGAAGACGCTTTCCGGCCTTGTCAAGAAGACGCTGAAGGACGTAAGGATTCTCCGGGTCGAGAACGTAAAGACCCTGAAGGAAACTCTGGAGGAACTGACGGCTTGATCGGGATAAAAAGGTTTGAGTCGGACCTTTTATCCTCCAATATGTACCTGGTCGTTGAAGGAGAGCATGCGATCGTCATAGATCCGTTTGCGGATACGTCCCCGGCGCAGGGCCTGACAGTTGATTATATTTTTCTGACGCATGAGCACTATGACCACATATCCGGCGTAAACGCATGGAAAAAGGAAAGAAATATTCCTGTCGTCTGCAGCAGGGCGTGTGCAGAAAGGATTCGGGATCCCAAAAAGAATCTGGCGTTCTATTTCAAAGAATTCTGCGAGATTCAGACGTGGGTAAAGCTGGAAGAGATTCCGGCCTATGATCCGGACTATTCGTGTCAGGCGGACAAGGTCTTCGAGGATGAAATGGTTATGGAATGGCTCGGGCATACATGGCGTCTTTTTGAATTGCCGGGGCATTCAATGGGCAGCATCGGGATCCTTCTGGATAACGGCAGGTTCTTTTCGGGGGACAGCCTTATTCAGAACTGCGAGACGGCCTTGAGGCTTCCGGGCGGAAGCCGGAAGAAGTGGAATGACGTAAGCATCCCCAGGCTGAACGCGATCCCGCAGAGTGTTCGTGTGTACCCGGGACACTTTACGGATTATGACCGGGTTGGTATGGATTGACGGTATCGCAGTTTCGGAAATTGAATCTGACAATGTTTAGGAGGTTCGTTATGTACGATTACATTCAAATGGAAGGCAAGCACGTCCTGGTCACCGGCGGCGCTTCCGGCATTGGCCGGCAGACCGCCATCACGCTCAGTGAGCTTGGCGCCAGAGTCTCGATCCTGGACCTTCAGGAAGAGGGATTAAAGGAAACGCTGTCCATGCTGAAGGGCGAAGGCCACACCGTTCATGCCGTGGATTTGTCCAGGATCGAGGAGCTTGAGCCCCTGATTGTGGGGATCGTTCAGGAAACGGGTCCGTTTGACGGCTATGTCCAATGCGCGGGCATCGTCAAGAGCCTTCCGCTCATCAACTATAAGTTTGAGCGCCTTCATAAGATCATGCTCGTCAACTTCTATTCTTTCTTTGAGATTTGCAGGATCCTCAGCAAGAAGGGACGTTTCAACGAAGGCATGAGCATCGTCGGTATCTCTTCGATCCACGCCACGCACGGCGCGACCGCCCAGGCGGCTTACAGCGCGTCCAAGGCCGCGATGGACGGGGCGATGCGCAGTCTGGCCAGGGAGCTCGGTGAGAAAGGCATTCGCGTGAATACCGTCCAGCCTGCGGCGACCACGACGGCGATGTACACCGATTTCATGGCGCTGAAGGCTACGGCAAAGGAGACCGAGATGAAGGTCAAGGAAAGTCCGCGTCAGTTCCTGGGCATGAACGCACCGTTGGACGTGGCGAATGCGATCATTTTCCTGCTTTCCCCTGCTTCCCGCACCATCACAGGCGTTCATCTGCCGGTTGACGGCGGATTCGCTGCTTGCTGAATTTTTAGGAGGTTGTTGAGATGATTTTTAGTAAGTTTGACGATGTCAAGATTGCGGCTATTTCCGCTTCCGTTCCGGAAAATATCGTTGATATTGCTGCGAAGCTTGATGATCCGAATGAAGATCCGAAGTTCATTAAGCATTTTATGAAAAATACCGGAATCAAAGCGAAGCATAAGAGCGGATATGAGCAGACGGCAGCGGATTTTTCGTTTTCTGCCGCCAAGCAAATCATGGAAGCTGGATACTATAAGCCTGAAGAGATTGGTATCCTTATCAATATCACACAGACTCCTGACTATCGTACCCCTTCTACTGCTATGACGATTCAGAAGCGCCTTGGCCTTTCGAAAGACTGTATGGTTTTCGATATCAACCTTGGCTGTTCCGGGTTCGTTTATGGTGTTTCTCTTGCGGCAAGCGTGCTGAAAACCTCTTCAGCGACGAAAGGCTTAGTAACCGTAGGGGACACTCTTGCACGCGGCAGAAAGCACATAAGACTTAAAAGATCATCTAACACGGGGCTTCTGTTCGGAGATGCGAGTGCTGCGATTCTGCTGGAGAAGGATGCAGATCGTGGTTTTTGCTCTGCTTTGATGAGCGATGGCACGGGACATAAAGCGTTGTCAATTCCGTATAATGCATGGAAACATCCTGAAGGCCCGGAGAGTGTTCCGGGAGATGATATTGCTGTCTTCAATTTTACTATCAACGAAGTACCTGCCATCCTTAACGCATACTTGGAGAAAACTGGTACGATAATTGAGGATTATGATGACCTTGTTCTGCATCAGGCGAATATGATGATTCTTAAGAACGTGGCAAAGCGGGTAGGGATGCCTATGGATAAAGTGCCTGTTTGTCTTGATCGCTATGGTAACACGAGCGGTTGTTCGGTACCGTTGACTATTGTTGATAAGTACGGAGAGTCAGATGATGACAAGGAAGTCAATCTGTTGACCAGTTCGTTCGGCGTGGGCTTGTCATGGGGCGTGATAGGCTTTAAGATGAATGTGAAAGATATCCTTCCAATAACAATTGGAAAGGATACATACGAAGACGGTTATTCTGACGATGCAGAGATGGATCAGGTAGCAGAGGAATAAACTGGCTTTTCCAGCACGTGCTGGTGAGCATATTATACTAATTAAGGGAGGATACCAATATGACCGAACGCGAAAAGCTGGCGCTGCTCGAAGACATGATGGAACTGGACGAAGGCGATCTTACCGTGGACAAGGCTCTCGACGATATCGACGAGTACGATTCCATGGCGAAGCTTTCCCTGATCGTTCTCATGGAGGATGAATTCGGCGTGAAGCTGACCGGCGACGTGATCAAGGGTTTTGAGACCGTCGGCGACATCGTGGCTTTGATGAACAAGTAAACGGAATTGCCCGGGACGATCGTCCGGGACCAATGCATATGCAGGCGTCCCGGGCGATTGCCCCGCGAAAAAAACAAAAGGAACAGGAAAGCGTGAAAGACGGCGCCGTATGAAAACGCGACCGATCCGGATGAGGATTCATGACGGAAACGGATGGGGGAAACGATGCGGCGCCATCGCAGCGAAACGGGACCGAATACGGTCTTATTCGGATCCTGTTATGCGGCATTCTTTGCGTCAGGCATTAAGATTTCAGGAAAGGAGGAGTTATACCGTGCTGTTGATCACGATCGGGGTCGTTTTTCTGCTGTTCGTCGTCTCTTACCTGATCTTTGACAAGGACTTGCTTGCCCCGCCGACCGTTGTTGCGTTGACTTTTTTGTTTGGCTGCTTATGCTGCCTCTATAATGAGAATACATGGGGATTGAATTTTTCCCTTGATTCCATGGAATTGATTTCAGCGGGGATCGTTGCGACCATGCTCGGCGGTATCGTAGGGGTTATCCTGTCAAACCGCCCCAAATTGACCACGTATTCCTTCTTTCACGGGATCAGCAAGCCTGAAGAAATAGAGGTGCATCCCCTCAAAACGTGGATTGTCATCGCTTTCCAGCTGGTGACGGTCGTTCTGGTCTTCAATCATATCTGCAGGGTGACCGGGTATTCGAGCTGGGGTCTCGCGGTTGCAAAGTACAAGCTTATAACCGGATATCAGGCGGACGTAAACGATACTTCCACGTATATGTCTTTCCTGACCAGAAATATGAATGAAGCCAGCAGATTGATTGCCTTTGTGTATGCGTATATTATCGGAAACAATCTGGTGGCGTCCAAAAAGAAAATATCGATAAACTGGCTCCCTGTCGTTGTGTACACGATCCTGTCCTTTATGCAGGGGGGGAGAGCGAATCTTGTCCGGTTATGGCTGGTGGTTTTGATCACGGCGTATACGGTCCATAAGAGATCGGTTGGATGGGTGAACAACAAGGCGACCAAAAGAGTGATAAGAATAATAGCCTTATCGGTTATTGCGGTAGGGATCCTCTTTTCGGGAGTAAGAGGAATAGTAGGGAGGACGGCGGATTCAAATCTGCTTGACTACGTGACTTTTTACGCCGGCTCGCCGATTGCGGTACTCAATCAGGTTTGGGAAGCTCCCGTCACGCAGCCGGCTGTTTTTGGCGAAAGGATACTGTATTATTTCAATCAAACGACGAGAGTGCTGTTCGGCGTCCCGGAACGGTATACGTTTTATTACAGATATATGCAAAGCCCGAACGGATCTCATATCGGGAATGCGCCGACGGCGTTCAGACCCGCCTTTGTTGAGTTTGGCCCCGTGGGCTTCCTGCTGTTTTTCATTGCGTGCGGCGCTTTCTTTACGTACCTGTATTGCAAGTGCAGACAAAAGAGCGGAAACTCTTCGTTTGATTTCAGGCTTTTGGTCTATTCCTATATTTCCTACACCTTCATGATGTATTTTTATTCAACGTTCTTTGACTTTTTATCGCATCTCTTTATCAAGTATCTGATTGAAATGTACCTGATTAAGTGGTTCCTGGTCGGGTGGCAGATAAAACCCGATATACGCGTATTAGTGAGCAAACGAACAAGAAGCTCGAACCAATTCCTTTAGTGTATTCGATCGGCTGAATCCAGATATACGGGAGGTATAAACCGAATGGACCAAAAGTGGAAAGACGCTGTTGAAAAGCTGATTCAAAAAAGAGAAACAGTTTTGGCGGCAGGCGGTTCGGAACGTATCGCAAAACAGCATTCATCGGGTAAGCTGACCGCAAGAGAACGCATGGAAGCTCTTTTTGATGACGGTACGTTTGTGGAAATCGACGGCATGATTACGTCTCGCGCGGTGGATTTCGGCATGGACAAGAAAAAACGTCCCGGCGACGGCGTGGTCACAGGCTATGGCCGCATCCATGGCAGAGTTGCATTTGCATCGTCTCAGGACTTTACTGTCGGAGGCGGATCTTTGGGAGAGGCTCAGGCCATGAGGATCTGCCGGGCCATGGATAAGGCAATGGAGATGAAGGTGCCGTTCATTTCCATCAATGACAGCGGCGGAGCAAGGATCGAAGAGGGCATTGACGGCTTGTCCGGCTACGCCGATATTTTCTATCGCAATACCATTGCTTCCGGCGTGATCCCGCAGATTTCGGTTATTCTCGGCCCCTGCGCGGGGGGCGCCTGTTATTCTCCCGCCATTACCGACTATATCTTTATGACGGAAAAGAACAGCCAGATGTATATTACCGGCCCGGCTGTTGTGAAGTCCGTAACGGGAGAGGTCATTTCAACTTCCGACCTTGGCGGCGCCGGAGTTCACAGCTCTGTGTCGGGCGTATCTCATTTCGTATATCCTGACGATCTCTCCTGCCTGAATGGAGTGCGTCAGCTTCTTGGTTATCTGCCGCAGAACAACGAAGAGATGCCGATGACTGTAAAAGGACATGCGATCGACGGAAGCGCGGCTCTGTCCGGGATTGTACCGGTGGATTCCAAAAAGCCGTACGACGTCAGAAGCGTGATCAACGCGTTCGTTGATCAGAACAGCTTTTTTGAAGTGCAGCCGGATTTTGCCCGGAATCTTGTGGTGGGTTTCGCAAGACTGGACGGAGATACGATCGGTATTGTGGCCAATCAGAGCCAGGTTATGGCAGGCTCGCTTGAAATCAACGCTTCTGACAAAGGCGCGCGGTTTATTCGATTCTGCGATTGCTTTAACATCCCGCTTCTTACCCTCGTAGATGTTCCGGCTTTCCTGCCCGGCAGTCAGCAGGAGCATGGCGGAATCATCCGGCACGGTGCGAAGCTGCTTTTTGCGTACTCTGAAGCGACGGTGCCGAAGGTGGGGCTTATTATGCGAAAGGCATATGGCGGCGCCTACATTGCCATGAACAGCAAAGGGACCGGCGCGGACGTGGTATACGCATGGCCTATCGCCGAGATAGCGGTTATGGGGGCCAGCGGCGCGGTGTCCATTATCGGGAAAAAGGAAATCGAAAAGGCGGATAATCCGGCGGAGAAGAGGGAAGAGCTGCTGGATGCTTACAACAATAAGTTCATGAATCCATATATCGCCGCAGAGCGGGGGTATGTGGATGAAGTTATCCTGCCGGAAGAGACAAGAGAAAAAATAGCGGCTGCTTTCAAAATGCTCAAGACGAAGAAACGGTCGCTTCCGCGTAAAAAACATGGGAATATCCCGCTGTAATGCCGGAGGGGAACATGGAGACAGAAAAGATTCTTGCGATGGCCGTCGCTGCAGCGGCGGAAGAAAACGGAGTCGAGCCTAAGAGGATCATTGTCCGGTCCTTTCGGGAGATCCATAAGAGCAGTCTGGAAAAGTTTATTGCGGACAATCACATCACCTATCACAAATATCAATTGGAGGATTCGAGAGCATGAGTAAGTATCGTATCATAATGGATGGAAAGACGTACGAAATGGAGATCGAGCTCATCGATGAAAACGGCGCCGAACAGCCCGTAATCAGGAAAGAGCAAAAAGAAATCAAAAGTGCTCCGAAAGCTCCCGCAGTAACCGCGGCCGCTCCCCTTGAGCAGAAACAGGCCGCGACCGGCACGGGGGCGGTTCTTGCTCCGATGCCCGGAACCGTCATTAAGATTGAGAAGAATAAAGGAGAGCCCGTAAAGTCCGGAGAAGTTGTCCTGATTCTTGAAGCAATGAAGATGGAAAACGAGATCCTGGCGCCCGCCGACGGTACGATCACGGCAATGAACTGTGTTGCCGGCGGGACCGTTGCCGGCGGGGATGTATTGTTCGAGGTCAAGTGAGGATCCTTTGATGAGTGAACTTTTTGAGAGTAAAAAGCCTCTGCGGATTACGGATACGATATTGCGCGACGCACACCAGTCTCAGGCCGCGACTCGTATGAGGATTGAGGATATGCTCCCTGTCTGCGAGGTGCTGGACAGCATCGGCTACTGGTCTGTTGAATGCTGGGGAGGGGCGACCTTTGATTCCTGCATGCGTTTTCTTCACGAGGATCCGTGGGAGAGGCTGAGGAAACTGAGGAAAGCTTTGCCGAACACAAGGCTTCAGATGCTTCTTCGCGGGCAGAATCTTCTTGGATACCGCCACTATGCGGATGATATGGTGGATGCCTTCTGCCGGAAATCGATCGAAAACGGTATCGACGTCGTACGTATATTCGACGCTTTGAACGACGTCCGCAATATGGAAGCGTCCATGAAAGCCGTAAAGAAGTACGGCGGGATGGTTGAAGCGGCCATGAGCTATACAACCAGTCCTGTCCACAGTGAGGAATACTTTGTGGACAAGGCTGTTGTGCTGGAACAGATGGGTGCGGATACGATTTGCATCAAGGACATGGCCAACCTTCTTCTGCCGGTAAATGCATACAGCCTGGTGAAAAGGCTGAAAGAGCGAGTGTCTATTCCGATCCACTTGCATACACACAATACGACGGGCACCGGCTCTATGGTGTATCTCATGGCTGCCATGGCCGGAGTGGATATCATCGACTGTGCTTTGTCGCCCTTCGCCAACGGCACTTCTCAACCCGCCACGGAGTCGGTTGTTGCGACTCTGAAAGGAACGGAGAGGGACACCGGCCTTGATCTGATGAGGCTCAACGAGGCGGCCGTTCATTTCAAAGGCGTGGCTGCCAGGATGGAGAAGGAGGGGACGATCAGTTCCAAGGTTCTCCGGGTTGATCCGAATACTCTTCTCTATCAGGTGCCCGGCGGGATGCTTTCCAACCTGCTGTCTCAGCTCAAGCAGGCGAAAGCAGAGGAACGGCTGGACGAGGTGCTGGCAGAGGTGCCGCGAGTGAGAGCCGATTTCGGCTTTCCTCCGTTGGTGACTCCGACAAGTCAGATAGTAGGTACGCAGGCGGTGCTGAATACTCTGATGGGACGCTACAAGAGCTTTACAAAAGAATCGAAAGCTCTTCTGCGCGGGGAGTATGGCGAGCTGCCGGGTAAGGTGAACGATACGGTCCGGAGGATGGCGATCGGGGACGATACGGTGATCCGCTGCCGCCCCGCGGATCTTCTGGAACCTGAGTTGAACAAAATAAAAGCACAGTACGGCGATATGGCAAAGACCGAAGAAGATTTGCTGAGTTGTGCTATGTTCCCGCAGGTCGCGCCGGACTTCATCAAAAAGCGGGACGGCCTGGACGTTCATGAGATTTTTGTGGAATGGGTCGGGAATTCCTGACAGAGAAAGGCGATTGCGATGGCTTTTTTTCATTTCGATTCTGTACGTATTGCCGGAGTAGCCTCTGCTGTTCCTACAAAAAGAGTAAAAGTTGAGAGCTTTACAGAGAGATTCGGACAGGATACCGTCGAAAGATTTTCCAAAATGACGGGAGTGAAGGAGTTCAGGCAGACTCTGGAACACCAAACGGCTTCAGATCTTGGTTTCGCGGCAGCGGAGCAGCTGCTCCGGACAAAGCAGGTCTGCCGGGATGAGATTGGCGCGTTGATTTTTATCGCGCACAGCGTCGATTACCGGAGGCCGGCAACTGCCTGCGTACTGCATAAAAGACTTGGACTCTCAAAGGACTGCGCGGCTTTTGATATTGGTCTGGGCTGTTCTGCAACGGTTTACGGTCTGCAGGCAGCAGGTTCGATGATGGCGAATTCCGATATATCCAAGGCGTTGCTGATAACGGGAGAAAGCCTGACAAAGATGGTCAATCCCGGCGATAAATCCGTAGCCATGCTGTTCGGCGACGGAGGATCGGCGATCCTGCTGGAGAAGCAAAAGGATTCTCCGATGGATATTCTTCTGCGGACCGATGGCAATGGATATAACGCTATTATTGCACCGGCCGGCGGATACAGAAATATGGATGCCCCGCGTCAGGACGCAGTCTGGCCGGACGGCAATATCAGAAACCTGTACAACACCTATATGAACGGGACGGACGTGTTCAGCTTTACGATCACCGAGGTGCCGGCTGCAATCAGGGACTTCGTTGAAAAAACCGGCGTTGGAATTGATGAATATGATTGCTTTGCTTTTCATCAGGCCAATCAGTATATCTCGAAGCAGTTAGCCAAGAAATTCAAGATCCCTATGGAGAAGATGCCGTTATGCCTTGACCGTTATGGGAATACGTCGGCTCCGGCCGCGACAATGGCACTGTGTGATCGTTACGGAGAGGAAAGCGGTTCAGAGATCAAGACCATGTTTTGCTGTTTTGGCGTAGGCTTGTCCTGGGGGGTTGCTTCTGCCGCAATCAACACGGAGGACATCCTTCCGATCATTGAAACGGATGAGATCTTTGAAGAAGGGATCATCAACGAACCGTTTTGAGGAGAAGTGGTATGATTCAGTATAATTTTACCGGAAAGCGGATATTGGTGACGGGAGCGTCGTCCGGGATAGGGGCCGCTGTCACCAGGACCCTCGCCGACGCGGGGGCGGAAGTGATTATGGTCGCAAAAAATGCCGAGAAGCTGGCTTCAGCAGCGGAATCGTTGGGCGTTAAGGCGTTTTACCCCATCGACTTATCGGACGTCGCGAGCCTTGGCGCGCAGGTAGAAGCGATCATAAAAGAGCGCGGCCCTCTTGACGGCTTCGTTCACAGCGCGGGGATCGGAACAGTACGTCCGATTAAAATGTGCACCTATGATTATATGAAGCAGATGATGGATATCAATTTCTTCTCTTTCATTGAAATCATCCGGGTGATCACGAAGAAGAAAAACTTCAATGAGGGCATGGGCATCGTCGGAATCTCTTCCGTGGCCGCAGAGGAGGGGAATCAAAGCAAGACGGGTTACTGCGCTTCAAAAGCCGCGATGAATGGAGCGATCAGATGCCTGGCGAAGGAACTGGCGCCCAAGAAGATCCGGGTGAATGCCGTGATGCCGGGAATCACGAGAACGGCAATCTTTGATCAGATCATGGACAACGGCGGAGACTCGGACGACCTGAAGGGGATCCTTCAGAGACAGTATCTGGGCGTCTGCGAGCCGGATAATATCGCGAATACAGTGGCGTTTCTTCTGTCAGAGGAATCAAACTTCATCACCGGGTCTGCCGTCGCGGTGGATTCGGGAAGGCTGTCGTCCTAATACGGGGTAACGGGAGAAAAGACATGGATAAGATCATCACGCTTGCCGAAAAAGAACGGTGTACCGGCTGCGGCGCCTGTAAAGAAACCTGTCCCAAAGGGGCGATTTCTTTTTTGCCGGATCAGGAAGGGTTTCCTTCGCCGGTGATCGACGACGAAAAATGCATTCGGTGCGGAATGTGTGAAAAGGCTTGTCCCGCTTTGCATATGCCGGAAACGCACGCCATACAGGCGGCCTATGCCGCACAGATCAACGATGAAGCTGCCCTCAAGGACAGCACGTCGGGCGGTCTGTTTACCGCTTTCGCGCGCGAAGCGTTCCGCCGCGACGGCGTTGTCTATGGCTGCGTATGGGACGACGAGTATCATGCCGTGATCCGCAAAGCGGAGAACGAAGAAGAGATCAAGCCTATGCGCGGCTCCAAGTACGTATGGAGCTGGGCGGGCGATGCCTTCCCGGAAATCAAAGCGTATCTGGAAAGCGGACGGACGGTGCTGTTTACCGGACTGCCCTGTCAGGCGGCCGGCCTGAAAAGCTATCTGAAAAAGAATTATGATAATCTGCTGCTGGTCGATTGCCTCTGCAGCGGTGCGCCGAGCCCTATGGCGTTGGATTTGTATCTGGATACGATTTGCAAAAAAGAGGATCGAAAAAATCTGAACCTGAAGTTCAGAGATAAAGATCCTTACGGCGTCGGCGTGCATATCACGTATACCGGCAAGAAAAAGAGAATCAAAAAGGGAGAACACATCAGGAATCCCTACTATTGGAGCTTCTATACGCGGCTGGTAGATCGCGAGTCCTGTTATCAGTGCCCTTACGGTTCCGGCGATCGGGTTTCGGATATCACCATAGGGGATTTTTGGGGTATTTCAGAGTATCATCAGGAATTCAAGGTGCGAGACGGCGTCAGCGCGCTGTTAGTCAATTCAGACAAGGGAAAACAGTTCCTTGCCGGGCTTACACCAGGATTAAACCTGTCTGAAACAGACCCAATGAACATAGCCAAAGAAAACAACCTTTTTATCGGAAACAGGAAGAGAAACATTCATAAACCCCTTAATCGCGCAGACTTTTTTTCCGTACTCAAGGAAAAGGGCTGGAAAGCTGCGGAACGCAGGTTCCTGTTTACAAAGGGCAGGATGCTCCGGATGGTTTATACGGCCCTTCCGGCACGCGGTGCAAAATTGATACGAAAAATCGTGCGGTAAAGAGGTGTCGTTCATGTTGCGGGTGTGCGGAATCACATTTGTTCGTACCACTAATTACGGTACCTGTTTTCAGGCGTATGCTTTGCAAAAGGCAATTGACGGGATAACTGTCGGGAACGGGGTAAAATGCCAATGTGAGTTCGTCCCGCTTTGGCGCTGCAAAGATCATTTTTCAAACAAACAAAGTACGTTTTTTTACTCGCACTTTTTCCGCTTTTTCAAAAGGTTTCAGGAAGACGGCATCCGGTATGCCGATTGTAAGAGTATTCGTGAGCTGCCTTCTCTGAATCAGGAATACGATGCTTTTGTATGCGGAAGCGACGTAATCTGGAATCCTGTTTTCAATCGACGACTGGGATTGTATTATTTGGATTTCGCAAACAAGTATAAGTTTTCTTACGCGCCAAGCTTCGGCAAGGCGAATATAGAGGATCCTTTTCTGAATGAAGCGGGACGATGGATATCGGAGTTGGCAGAGATTAGCGTAAGGGAACCGTCTGCCGTAGAGATAGTAAAAGAATATGCCGGCCGGGAAGCACAGGTGGTTGCCGATCCGGTTCTGCTTTTAGCACCGGACGAATGGAAACGGATCACTGAAATCAGAAGGGATACTGGCCGTTATATTTTTTCCTATACGACTCACAGTACGTCTGAATATGAACAGTTTCTCCGAAAACTGTCGAAGCAGACCGGACTGAAGGTGATAAGGGCGGTTTGGGTCAGAGGCACGAAAGCCGCGCTTAAGCAAAAGAGAATCATGATTCAATCACCTGAAAAATGGCTTAGTCAGCTTTGCGGTGCGGAATATGTTGTAACGAACTCATTCCATGCAACCGTCTTTTCATCCATGCTGCATAAGAAGTTCTTTACGGTCGTACATGGAGAAAAAGACGAAGGGTCAAACATCAGGATGTATGACTATTTAAAAGCAACGGGCTTGCAGGATCGGATGTATTGCTCGATTCCGGAGGCGATCGATCTGTCCGACGTCGATTTCTCAGGCTCGGACGATTCGATTCATGAAATGCGCGAGAAGGGGCTTGCCTTCCTGCGGGAAAACCTGGAAGCCGCCTGGAAAGAAAAGAACCGCGAAAAAACGCCGTGATGGACGGCGCGCGAAAGCAACGATCTGCGGATCAATGCGTACTTCAGCCGGATCATATGCCTTCCCCGCAGCGGCGGACAGGCGATCACATCCTGTGAACGATTCCTGCATGGAGAAGAAACTCTTTTTCCGTGCAGAATATGTTGAAAGACGAGGTAATAGCATGATTAAAGTATGCGGCGTGACCTTTGCAAACGGCGTGAACTACGGCAGCGAGATGCAGCTGTATGCCTTGAGAACGGCGATTGACAGGATCACCGTTGAGGGCGAACCCTGCGAATACCATCTTGTGTTTTCGGTCCAGGATTATGTGCGGTATCACAACGCTCTGAAACGGGAATTCGCAAAATTTATCAAGAATGTTTTGAGAAGGCCCTTCGCCCGGTTTGAGAAAAAATGGCTGGTTTACGCGCCTGCGAAAAAACCGCAGGATCTGCCGGCGCTGAACCATTATTATGACGCATTCGTTTGCGGCAGCGACGTCATATGGAACCCTGATTTCAACAATAAACTGGAGCACTACTATCTGGGCTTTGCGGAAAAGTACGCGTTTTCCTATGCGGCAAGCTTCGGAAAGCAGAAACTGTCCGATTCGGAAATCGAGTTTGCCCGAAAGCGTCTGAGCAGACTGTCGGCGATAAGCGTTCGGGAAAAAAGCGGCGCTTTGCTTGTACAGGAAAAGCTGGGTATTCCGGCCGTTATGATGCCGGATCCGGTGCTTCTCTTGAACCGCGAGGAATGGGAAAAGACCGCATCCCCGGCCAAACCCAAGGAAAAGTATGCGCTGATTTATTCAACCGCGCCGCAGCTGCCCGGCTTTAAGATCATGAACGAACTGGCGGCACAAACCGGATGCAAGGTGAAAACCGTCAAGTGGGTCATGGGCGTGGCACAGAAGATCAAGCAGGGCGTGTTTCGCTTCGAAGCGCCGGAGGAATGGCTGGAGCTTATCCGGGACGCGGAATATGTTTTTACCAACTCCTTCCACGCGACGGTTTTCTCTGTGATCTTCCATAAAAAAGTGTTCGCCATTGTCGAAGGCAAGAAAACGGATGGCTACAACGTTCGTATTTATGACTTTATGGAGGACGTGGGGTTGGGGGATCGAATCCTTTCCTCCATGCCGGAAACGTTGGATCTGTCCGAGCCTGATTTCGCCCGGGCCGATCGCGTAATGGAAGCGTGGCGGGATCAAGGCACGACCTATCTGAAAAACAATCTGGAAGCTGCTTATCGGGAAAAACAAGCTCTTGATCAAAAGCTCCGTAAGCAGCCGGAAAAGGATTGTCAGTAAGCGATCGGCACGCAGCTGACAGGGGCGAAAGAGCCGTTCTGCCTTCGCGAGAATCTTGAAATTGCGTATCATCAGAAACAGGACCTGGAGAAACAGAATTGCTGATTGAATGGGCTCCGATTACCGAATTTATTGCCCCCCCTCCGTTTGACGGCGACTTGCTGAATCACCTGAAAAAACGGAAAGGGGCGGGTAAAACCGCTTCGTATTCCGCGTGGTGGTTGTTGTATCGGATTTTGAAGAATAACGGCATGTCCATAGGAAGGGTTGCCTTCACCGATACAGGAAAACCGTTTTTTGTCGGCGACGCGGTATTCTTCAGTCTTTCTCACAGCAAAGAGCTTTGCGCCGTGTCCGTTTCCGACCGCCCGGTCGGCGTAGACGTGGAGATCTGCCGTGAGGATTATAATCCGCATCTGGTCGAGCGATCTATGACAAAAGGGGAGCGCGCGGCTTTCGACGGGGATTTCACGCGGCTCTGGTGCAGAAAAGAGAGCGTTGCCAAGTTGACCGGCGAAGGGATCGCGGGATATCCCAACCGGATCGACACGCTTTCGCCTCGATACGCCTATATCGAAAGAAAACTGGAATTCAACGGTCATACCTACTGGCTCGTCACAGCCGGGATAAACTCATATCAGGTTCAGGGAGAGGAGAATGGATATGAAACGGGCAAATAAGTGGTTGGTTGTTTTCCTGGGCATTCTGTTCATCGCCGCGCTCTTGCCGGCTGTTCCTGCAAATGCAGAGTACACAAGCGGGGACTGGACGTATGAGACCGCAGGCGGAAAAGCAGAGATCATATACTACGACGGGACGTCGTCGTCTCTCTCGATCCCGTCGACGCTCGGCGGCTGTACGGTGACGTCGATCGGGGAGTTTGCCTTCTCGGGCAATCAAAACCTTGTGACGGTGACGATCCCGAATTCCGTCGTTACGATCGGATACGGGGCGTTTGAAGACTGCGCGAGCCTGAAAACAGTGACTTTCGGGACCGGTTTGAGGACTATCGAGGAGATTGCTTTCCGGGAATGCACGAGCCTGACAAACGCCCAGCTGCCGGAGGGACTTCTGACGGTCAAGGATGAAGTCTTCATGGATACCGCGCTTGCGTCTGTGACCATCCCGAAGAGCCTGAAGACCATAGAAGGCAATCCCTTTTCCGGATGCGCCAAGCTCAAATCTTTCACGGTGACCAGCGGGAACGGCTATTTCGCCGTCAAATCGGGCTCGCTCTATTCCAAGGACGGGACGAAGCTCCTTGCGTATCCGGACGGATTGGTCTCGACGTCGTATACCATCCCGAGCGGAACGACCACCGTCGGTTCGGGCGCCTTTTCCGGGGCGGACAAGTTGACCTCCATAACGATCCCGAGTACCGTCAAAGTCATTGAAAGCTTTGCGTTTGCCTCCTGCTCCGAGCTTACCGGCATTACGCTTCCCTCCGGGCTTACGACGCTTGGCGGTTATACGTTCAGCTATTGCTACGGACTGTCTGCGCTTTCGATCCCGAAGGCCACGACGAGTATCGGAAACGGGATTGCGGCGGCCAGCGGAATCAAAAGCTTTACGGTGGCAAGCGGGAATACTGCCTACAGTGCGGAAAACGGTATCCTGTACAACAAAGCGGGAACGAAGATCGTTTCGTATCCGGCCGGCAAGACTTCCGCGTCTTTCACGGCCGACAGCAAGGTGACCTCGACGGGAGACTACGCCTTTGCCGACTGCTGTTATCTGTCTTCCGTTGCTCTGCCCGGCCTCAAGACCATGGGAGAATGCACCTTTTCCGGGTGCGAGGGGCTGAAATCTTTTTCTTTCCCGTCGGGCATCACGTCGATCCCGGGCGGCACATTTGAATTCTGCACATCGCTCAAATCGATCACGATTCCTTCCCAGATCACGTCGATCGGAGAGGGAGCCTTTTACGGATGCGAAAGCCTGATTTCGGTGAAGATCCCGGCGACCGTCAAGACGATCGGGGAGGACGCCTTCGGAAACGGATGCGACTCGCTGAGGATCATCTGCGCCTATAATTCCGCGGCTTACAAATACGCCGTGGAGGAAAACATCAGTTACGTCCTTATCCCGACGATCACGGCGCAGCCGAAGGCGGCGACCGTCGCCCTGAACGGGACCGCAAGTTTTTCGGTGACGGTGAAGGGGACGGAGCTTTCCTACCAGTGGCAGTACTCGGCGGACGGAGGAAAGACCTGGAAGACGCCGAGCTTTACGAGCACTACGCCGACGATTACGATGACGGCAACTTCCGCGCGGAACGGACTGCTTTTCCGCTGCACCGTAAAAAACAGCTACGGGACCGCGACGTCAAGCGCGGCCAAGCTGACGGTGGCGACGAAACCCGTGATCACGGTACAGCCGAAGGCGGCGACCGTGGCTCTGAACGGGACGGCGAAATTCTCGGTGACGGCAATCGGCCCGTCGCTCACTTATCAATGGCAGTATTCGGCGGACGGAGGGACGACCTGGAAGAAGCCGAGCTTCACGAGCAACACGCCGACGATTACGATGACGGCGAGCTCGGCGCGGAACGGGCTTCTTTTCCGCTGCCTGGTCACGAACAGCTACGGGACCACGGCGTCCGCCTCCGCGAAGCTGACGGCCATGGCAAAGCCGGCGATCACAGCGCAGCCGTCGTCCGTTACCGCTGCAAACGGGAAGACGGCGACCTTTAAGGTAACGGCGACCGGGACGGGTCTTTCCTACCAGTGGCAGTATTCTGCGGACAACGGAAAGACCTGGCACAACACGAGCTTTGCCGGCAACGCTGCGACCGTATCGATGGAGGCGATCTCTGCGCGGAACGGGCTGCTTTTCCACTGCGTCGTGAAAAACGCCGTGGGGAGCGTGACGTCCGCCGCCGCCAGACTGACGGTATCGGGCGTGAAGCCCGCGATCGTCGGTCAGCCGGTATCCGTCACGGTGGGAAACGGGAAGACGGCGAAATTCTCAGTGACGGCGGCCGGGACGGGACTTTCCTACCAGTGGCAATACTCTTCTGACGGCGGGAAGACCTGGAAGAAGCCGAGCTTCACGAGCAACACGGCGTCGATCACGATGACGGCGAACTCGGCGCGGAACGGGCTTCTCTTCCGCTGCCTGGTCACGAACAGTTACGGGACCACGGCGTCCGCCTCCGCGAAGCTTACCGTGAGCTGAAGACAACATGAAAAACAAGCCGGAGAAAGCGTACGCTTTCTCCGGCTTTGCTGTGAAAAGGCCGTTATTTGCGGCAGAATAAGGGTAAACGCGCCGGTCAGACCGTCGGATCCAGCCGGAACCAGTCGACCGCGATCTTTCCCGTAAGGCGCAGGGTGACGTCGTGTTCTCCCGCTTCGTTGTTGAGGGGGAAAGCGACCGGTTCAAAATCCGGAAGAGTCCGTGTAAGCGCCGTGCCGCCGGCGATCCGGCCGTCGATCAGAACGTCGGTGCAGGCTCCCTCCTCGCCCCGGAGAAAAAGCGTCATGCCGGCGTTCTCCGGCATCCCGTAAACGTGAGGGTAGAAAGCGTCGTGAGTCCCGTCGATCTGGGCGACGGCGAAGCCCAGATGCTTCCCGTTTTCCCGGAGCTCGATCTTCTTCAGAGCCGGGGAGTCGATCGCAAGATACCACTCGGCCTCGATCCTGTCCCAGGCGGCGGAATACTGTCCGACGCCGGATGAGCGGATCTTTTCGTCGAACATCAGCGTGCCGTCGTCCGCAACGTGGAGATACATGACGAAGGTCTGCCGGAAGGACCAGTTTTCGATGCCCTGGCAGGTCACGTAGTACCACTGTCCCCGCCATTCGACGAAGGAGCCGTGGTCGATGAAGGCGCGTCCGTCGGGATAATGCGGGATATCCGCGCCGATGTTCCCGCGAAAGATATACGGACCGAGGCGGTTTTCGGAAACGGCGTACCGGCCTGCCCAGTAGAGATACCAGACGTCGCCGTACCGGAAGGCCTCCGCCTGATCGGAGCGCAGAACGCCCAGAAGCTCTTCCTTTGTGTTCTCGTCGGGATACACCGGGACCTTCCGCGCGGAACCGGGTACCACCTCGGTCATGTTTTTCAGGAGCTCCATCGCCCAGTAATGATCGGTCCAGTCGCTTCCGAAAAGGGTCCATGCCCGCGGATCCTCCCCGTCCGGCAGGATCACGTCTGGGTCGTAGGAATTGGTGGGGGTGATCCCCTTCGGCAGGATCGGCGTTTTGCCGCGCGCGTCGCGGAAGGGACCGTCCGGCCGGTCGCTGACGGCGACGCCGGTGGATTCCCCTCCGTGGGAATAATAGAGATAATACTTCCCGTCGAAAGGGCTCTGCACCGCGTCGCATGCCCAGCAT
>JAEEGL013527636.1_pt1 | contig 26463 bp, 25 predicted proteins | sample 9134231 | NCBI WGS metagenome assembly JAEEGL01 (sample SAMN16246548, study PRJNA631951) | gut metagenome | biome: gut microbiome; feature: rumen; material: fiber-attached | host: Bos | place: Iran: Karaj | collected 2018-10 | reverse complement strand
GGGCTCACGAGCACCGCCTGGATCGCCTCCTTCTTCACAATCTCGGCCAGATCCTCGTCCAGCGTGTACACCGGCACACACAACATCTGCATTCCCTTGATGCGCTTCTCGTGGGTGAGAAATCCGCGAAGCTCAAACCGCGCCGGATTCTCCGACCGGATGTACTTCGCCACCCCCGCACCGCCGGTCAATGCCCCATAGATCAGCACCCGCATCGCCTGCGAGTTGGCCGATGTGACGTCATAGAGTGTCTTTACGACCATCCGCATGACCAGCATCAACATCGCCGCCAGGACGAACGTCGCGAAGATCTGCAGTGGCCTCATCTCCGTCATGGACTCTACCCCGAAATGCTTGAACAGGTAATAACCCGCGATGGCCAAAAGGCAGGTCAACGCATTGGCATACACCACCTTGAGCAGGTCCACGAACCCGGAAAACCGTACCACCCCCGAATACGTCCGGAACGCCCGGTCGCCGATCCAGCTCAAGACCGAGTATAGGAGCATGGTGTATAGCAGCGAGTACCGGTGCTCGAAGGTCGCGCCCGTCCGATGCAGCGCCCAATGGACGAACGCCGTGGAGAAGAACACAATCGCTGTATCCGCCAGAACTACGCACCAGTATGGGAAAACCCGCTTGTTGAAGTGGCTCGTCACGAAACGGGACAGCCAGGACAGGGTATCGTTAATAGCCATTAGATGGAATATTGACAATAAATGGATTTGCTCTCCAGGATTTCTGTCTGGAATTGTTTTGTAATCTCTTTAATAGAAGAGCATGGATGTAAATGACTGTTATTAAATACAATCACTAGTTAAGTCTCACTATCCCTCAGAAAAACAGTCCTGCTGATTCGTGATAAACACCCCCCGACAAAAGCTCCAGCAGTATTCATCACTAAATCCGTCAACTCAAACAGGCCTAAGTGGAGAAACAACTGAAGACACTCGATGATAAGAGAGAACCCAAAAGCAGAAACCGTAATAACAACGAGTTGGTTCTTGTCGACCGACGACTTTGTTGAGAACAAAAACTCTGACAGAAAGAAACCGAAAGGGCAAAAAGCTACACAATTGATTAGGATTGGAACCCTTTGTGAAATACTTCCATGAAATAGCCGCTCATATTCTGCTACGAAATCAAAGCTATTGCTCTCATGGATACTATGGCCAAATCTAGTTATGACCATTGCATCAAATAAAAACAAGCTGACGAAAAGAGTAATCCCCAAAACTATTGTTCCATATATAGAATACTTTTTCTGGATCAGCATAAATACAGTAAATATCAGTGAAATAAGCCCAATTATTACCCAATGCGAATAAAGGAAATGGGAAATGTTATATTGGAGATATGATCGTATTGCCGAGTATAACATCTATTGATTATACCATTTTACTCCCCATTAATCGTAGATTTGAGTCCATGTTTAATAAAGCTGAATAAGAATCGGATTGAATCAATGGGAAAAACACTGAATATACTGAGGGTGTCTCTAACCTGATGAAATAAGCTTATTTGTTTACGTAGTAATACTGGGGTCTTAGAATAGTAACTATTGTCAGTATTGTGCCCGAAATTCCCCTTTGCCAAAATATACGGGAGCATTTGGTGGGCCCGCTTCGAATAACGAGAGTTGTAATGTGGTAGACAGTTTTGAGGAAGCCCCAAATAATCGACGGCAAAACACCCAAAAACCTTCCATTCTGAGAGGATTCCCATTTCAGCTAAACGTTGCTCAAGGAAAGTATAATCTATTTTATTATGGAAGCGAAAGAGAAGACGACACCAATCACAAATCTGGCGAAGGCCAATGCCCCCCTTGAAGAAATGCTGAAGAATATGAGCAAATACAATAATAACATCATTGTCAGGAGAAGGGAGAAGAATAGCCTTATCTCCTATTTCACAATTTCGAAAAAGCCTCTTATCGAACATCTGTTCTTGTATAGCATCTAATCCATTATCTAGTCTCTTGGATAAGCAAGTTCGTAATGTCCCATGAATCTCAATGATCCATTCATCGATTTTGAACTCTTTATGCTTTTTATAGACGCTACGTGAATCTAAAGACTGCTCGTAACTAGATAGTGGAGCAAGAGTAACACTTGCAGCATCGAAACTATCCCCGTTTAGCAATAAATCTATATCTCCAGAGGCTCGCCATAGGGGGCGTTCATAACACTGAGCTACGCCTTGTCCCTTTATCAAGACCGGGGTTAATCCCGAATTACGTAACACATTCACAAACCCGACGAGAGAGTTATTCATTTTTGCATTCCGGGTTTCTAAAGAGAATACCCTCTTTAGAAAGGGTAATGCCTCTTGCTTTGTCACTTTCCTATCGGCAACATGCTCTAGTCCTGCGGCGATTAATCCCACAACCGATTGCTCGTCAGCAAGATTATACAAAGCAGTGAAATCTATCGGCTCAAACGGTAAAATCCGGACACTTTTCTCCCAAAGCCCGGCTTTTAACAATGTGAAAAAAAGATCAATTTCTGATTGAGTTCTCCTTGCCATTATTGAAGGATTGCACCCTTGATAGAATCTACAATGAAATGCACATCATCATCAGAGACACACGGCCCAGAAGGAAGACACATGCCAACCTTGAAAAGGGACTCAGAAACTCCGTTTTCATATTTAGGTGCATCCTTGTATACCGGCTGCTTATGCATTGGTTTCCATAGCGGCCGTGCCTCAATTCCCGATGCATCTAAGAAAACCCGTAGCGCCTCGACGTTATTATTCGGTTGGCAATCTGTTATGGCCGATTCCGCCATATGGATAATACCAGCAGCGCCACCAACAGCACCTTGGACAATCGTTTTATACGCATTCTCCTGCCCAATAATACGCAGGTCTGGATCTAGCGTAATCGTATTTAACCAGAAATTGGAATCATACCTTGATGAAGGATTGTCGTGAAGCATAATTCCTGGAACATTCTTCAATAGTTCCTTATATAAGTCCCGGATGTGCTTATGATGTATAATATGCTCATTCGCCACCGTCATTTGACCCCGACCGATACCTGCACAGATGTTGGACAAGCGATAGTTATAGCCGATTTTTTCATGTTGGTAATAGGGGTAGCTTTCGCGAAATTGGGTCGCGTACATCATTACTTCATTCCAGGCGTTCTGGTCCGGTGTTATAAGAGCCCCGCCACCGGAAGTTGTAATCATCTTGTTCCCGTTGAAAGAGAGAACTCCGTACTTGCCAAAGGTGCCGAGTACTTGCCCGTCGAATCGGCTGCCAAATCCCTCGGCTGCATCTTCAATTACGGGGATCTCATATCGGTCTGCAATCTTTAAAATCCGGTCAATTTGATACGGCATCCCATATAACGCCACCGGAACAATCGCCTTCGGTTTTCGTCCTGTCTTTGCAATCCGATCCTTGATTGCCTCATCAAGCAACTCTGGGTCTATGTTCCAACTATCTCGTTCTGAATCAACGAATACTGGTGTGGCGCCGAGATATGTAACCGGATGTGACGAAGCGCAGAATGTGAAACTCTGAACAATGACCTCGTCACCAGGACAGACTCCGCAAGCAATCAGAGCAAGATGTACAGCAGCAGTTCCAGAAGAGAGGGCAACGATGCGTTTGTCTTCTCCGACGAAATCCTCCAAATCTTTCTCAAATCCATTAACATTTGGCCCGAGCGGAACGACCCAGTTTGTGTCGAACGCTTCCTGGATATATTTCATTTCATTGCCACTCATGTGAGCGAGGCAAAGGTAAATACGTTTTGCCATAATCTAGAGCATGATTCTATTAATGTATAAACACTTGGCTATTCTTATAAACTAGAAAACCTCATTGTTAGAATGAAAATCAAACACTTGTCTTGATATCAAAAACAGCATATTTGAAACAAATCCTCCGACTCTTTTGCAAAATCATCATCAAATATAACCTTATATTTCAATCTGTTTTGATGGGTTTGTTTTTCACAACCAAAACCAATAGGGAGTTGATGGAAGAATACTCAAAGTGACGCAGTAATACAGAAATGGGAAATAAAAAAAGGGATATCTAAATTGCCTTTTGTAAATCATATGAATCCAAGTCGAAAATATCTCCATGACCAGGATAAACTAACAACCCTTGCCCCTTCATCTCTTGAATCAGTGTTATTGATGCCTTTAGTTTCTCCACGGACCCTGTTGGTAGCTTGGTAACAGTCCGAGTATCTTTTATTAGGGTATCCCCAGTGAACAACGAGTTCCTGCAAATAAAACAAATACTTCCATCAGAATGCCCCAGGGTAGAGAAAAAATGAAGATTTTCCCCAGCAAACTGCAGCTGATTCCCTATCGACTCGACACTAATAGTTTTACTAGTAATACTAAACCTTTCATGATTATCATAGAAAACTGAACAATTCAGTTTCTCTGAACGGATTCTTTGTGCACAAGATGCAGAACAAATGATGGGAATTCCTTTTTCCTTGACTAATTCATTCACACCCCAGCAATGATCAAAATGTTCGTGAGTAAGTATAATGAATTTGGGGTTCAGTCCCTCTTTATCAAGAAAAGATAAGAGATCCGAATTACTTTTGCTCCCTGGATCAACCACGATACAATCATCTCCAATTGCTTTGTCATACAATACAAAGCAGTTAGAAGGAACGGGGCTATTGACAATGGAATGAACAGTTAACACCTGATTTTAATTAATTGTAAGCCCCCCATCAACGACAAACTCTTGTCCGGTAATCCATTCTGATTTATCCGACAAAAGAAAGTCAATCATATTGGAAACATCTTTGCACTTGCCTTCGCCCAATAAATAACGCGGATTAATCCCTTCTTCTGCGTCATATAAGAATTGCGTGGTTCTAGTTTTAATGCCCCCCGGCATTACTGCATTAATTCGGACTTTAGGAGCCAATTCAACAGCTAACGACTTCATCAATCCAAGCATAGACGATTTTAGGGAAGCATAAACGGAGTAACCCTTTACCCCCATTTTGGCATTTATACTTGAAATCAAAACGACGCTTTTCAAAAAGTCGCTATTGGTTTTTTTTGAAGACAAAACCTGCATGATGGAGAAAACAGAAAAGACTGCAATGTCATAGCTTAACTTTAAGAAACTGTAATCAATCATTCTGAGTGGTTTAATTGAAAAAATACCGGCTGCGAACACTGCGTAGCAGACACTAATCCCCGTATCTTTGAGATACGAGGTCAATGTCTTTTTGCTTTGTTCGACATCGGATAAATCCAAAGCCAATATACAATGCTGATTAGGCTCACTAAGGCTATCCCTTAATTCCTCCAGTTGCTCCTGTTTCAAATCAGTCATCAACAGACAATGCCCTGATTCTTCCAAAGTCTTACATATCTGCTTCCCAATGTCAGATGTGGCTCCCGTGATTAGCGTGTAATTCATGTGTTTCCTTCAATTAACCTGTAATATTAACAGTTCGACCACCATCAACATACAATTGTTGACCTGTTATCCAACGTGAATCGTTAGATAACAGGAAAGCCACCGCCTTATATATATCAGCGGTATTTCCTACACCTAAAGGATATGTTCCCTTCATGCGGGTTATCAAATCTTCGTCTTCAAAAATATGCTCCGTCAATGGCGTTCTAATAGCTCCTGGCAAAACAGAGTTTACCCTAATACTAGGAGCCAGCTCCATTGCCAATGACTTCATCATTGCATCCAAAGCACCTTTTGACGCACCATAAACAGAATGCGCTTTTGCGCCAAATCCACTAATATTACTTGAGATGAACACAACGCTTTTTAAAGCACCATTATTCAATTTCTTGTTTACAAGTAGTTTGGTGAGTAATTCAGCAGAAAAGACATTCGTATTGAATGTCTGATGCAGCAATCCTACATTTACCATTTTAAGCGGATAGTTCTTCATCATTCCAGCAGAGTGCACGTAGTAATCAATAGAAACACCGTTCTCTTTTATAAATGAAGAAAAGGAGCTCTCCAACTCATCAATTACACTTAAATCATATTGCCAAATCAAATGCTGATTGGAATGCTGGCAAAGTGAGATTGTCTCTTGCAATCTTTCAAGATTCCTCCCATTAACAATAACCCGGTAATGCTCTGAGAAACGTATTGCCATTTCTCGCCCCATTCCAGATGATGCGCCCGTTATTAGAATAGTCTCCATTACTACAAAGTCATTGTGCTGTAAAACCGCCATCTACATTCAGCACCGCACCTGTCATCCATTTACTCATGTCGGAGAAAAGGAAGACAATAGCGTTAGCGATATCTTCGGGCTCGCCAAGACCCATAGGGTGCAAGGCATTAAGACGCTCATCGTAGCTATCGTCCATCATTCCGTCCACTTTGTTTGCCATTGGTGTCTTAATAAAGCCTGGTGCCACGCAGTTTACTCGGATGCCACTTCCGGCCAATTCCATTGCTAATGATTTTGTGATCGCAACAATTGCGCCCTTGCTCATCGCATAACCGACATTGGCAGCCGAGCCGACTAGCCCATAAACGGATGAAATCAAGACGAATGATCCGGCCTCTCCAGCATAAACTTGCTTACTGGAGCAAACTTTTGCGAGCTCAATAGCTGCATATGTATTAAGTTTGTATAGCCTTTCAGTTTTTTCAGGATTGATCACTTTTAATGGAGAGACATATGGTAATCCTGCACAATGTACAAAACCATTCAATTTGCTAAAAGAAGCCACCTTCTCTTTAATTGCCTCTTTAATTGCACCCGCATCGGTAAGGTCAAGAACAAGGATATCTGTATCGCCTTTACATTCGTGCTGGACTCTCTCCAGATTCTCTGCATTGATATCAACGAGCAACACCTTTGCACCCATCTCTGAGAGGAGGAGAGATGTCGCCCTGCCAATCCCTGATGCAGCACCCGTTACCAAATAGCAACGGTCCTTAACATTCAGTAGATCTTTCATTTCTTTAATACCGCATCGCAGAAGTCTTTGATGGAATTGTATTCAATGATGTCCTTATATTTCATCGAGATGCCATAATCTGAATCAAGCATGGCAATGATTGACAAGGCACACAGAGAGTCCCATTCATCAAAATCTTTAAACTTTTTGTTAACATCCAAATCTTCCACCTCGAGAATTTCGGCAATTTTTTCAAGTAATTCGTTCATAATGCGTTAATTAATGATTAAACTATAATTCTTTGGCTGGGATACCAAATACTGTAATCCCTGGTTTGACACTTCTTATTACGAAACTCATAGCCCCAACAACCGCATCATCGCCAATTTTGACTTTATGGTTCAAGACACACATTGTATGTAAAGCTACTCGATTCCCAACCTTAACACCTCCTATAACAGATACTTTAGGATCTATCCTAGTGAAATGACCAATTTGGGCATCATGCCCTATCGCACAATAAGATTGAAGCATTACATAATTACCAATAATGGCTTCAGATCCAACATGAACATCGTGAAAAATAAGAAGGCCGTCACCAAGAATAGCGGTTTGATTGATATATACATTTGGATGAATCAAACTCATAAACAAACCACCTCGCGATTTATAATCTTCTACGATTCGGACCTTCGTTTGAACATCTCCAATCGAACAAACAAATATGTCGTCATCACTAATGAAATATGAGTCTATAGAACTGAGAATTGGCGGATAATCATAAGCAAACCCATCTAACGCATGTGAATCATCATCGACAAACCCTTTGATTTGATATGATACACCATAACCTTCACATTCTGTGGCCAGATGATACACCTCTCTACCCATTCCGCCAGCGCCAATTATCACTAACTGCTTCATTATTGAGGGAATTAGAAATCAATAATACGATTGAAATTCAGATGGCCAACTTCCATATAAATCGAAGACCACGTCAGCCCAACTCCAAAACCAGCTAGACAAAGTTTTCTCATACCATTGACTAATTCATTTCCAAGATTATAACAAATACATGTGGGCACGGTCACACCACTGGCATTCCCAAAATTCTCCACGATGTTGGCCGGCATCTTTTCGTGTGGGATTTGAAGCTTATCTGCCAGTTTGTGCAACATGAATTTATTGGGTTGATGGAACATGTACCAATCCACCTCTTTGCGATCAACTCCACTCTGCTCAAATAGATGCTCAATCATAGGCGGCACTTCACGTTGCACGAAATTGAACACCTCGTCACCCTGCATGACAAGATTGTTTTTACTACGGAAGTTCCCTGCAGAATCCTGCTCCATTATAGCTGTTTCCGGAGTGCTTGGCAGACGGAATCCCCCTGCCGGGATGTTTAGAACCATAGCGCCAGTACCATCCATTTTGATATTGGCAAAGATGGGATTCTCGCTTTCGCACTTTTCAACAATTGTTATGGCGGCAGCATCGCCAATTAGCGGCTTGCTGTTTCGGTCTTGATTGGACACTTTCGGACTAAGCACGTCTGCGTTCATCAGCACAACCTTTCTGATGGCAGGTTGTTCCAGAAGAAGGAAGGATTGTATCAATCCAAGTTCAAAACCGGCACAGCCCTGGTTAATATCCATGCATAGGCAATCCTGTTTCAATCCGAAGTGCCCATGAATGATATTGCTGGTTGGCGGCATATAATAATCAGCCGACTGTGAGACAAAAAGCAACGCATCTATGTCGTTCTTTTTCAGCAATTCATTGTCAAACAGATACTGTAGACCATAAATACAGAAATCAGAGGAACATTGACCGGGCTCTGCAATTCGATGCTCGTTATACCCCATGGCTAACTTCAGTTTCATGCATTTGGCTGGCGAGAAACTGTAATTGGCCATTTCATCCTCAAACTTCACCGCCTTCTTGGGCAGAATGGTCAGGATGCCACTGATCCGTTTATGCTTAAAGACAAAATCCATTATTTGGCTCCGTTTTTCTTCAACAATTGTGCAATACTTTCAACGGTTGCGAAATTTTCAGGCAGAATATCGACGCCATCGATAGAGATGCCAAATGCTGCGTCCAAATCGGATACGAGGTTCACCACATCAAAGGAGTCCAACATGCCCTCTTCAATGAAATCAACGCCTTCCTGAGTAAAGTCAAACTCTGGGCGGAGATTGGTCAGGATACTGATAATCTGTTCTTTCATACAATTTGGTTTTATGATTAATTCAACTGCATAACATAATCAAACATATTCTCTTCTGCAAAGTTATAATGTTTATATCTCTTAATTGCATTCTCATTAGAGCGAATCACCCACAAAATCTGACGCCTGGTTTCTCGGCCATCGTCAAACACCCGACGCCACAAACGGGATCCGACCTTCCTTTCTCTGAATTCAGGTCGCGTAAACCAGTACCGGAAATATAGGGTCGTGTTATTTAACTCGTAAATAATGAATCCCGCCAGTATTCCTTCTTCTTTGCACAGAAGAACATGTCCCTGATCGGCATACTCACATAACTCTTCATCATAGGGAATCTGTTCATTTTGAGAATTAAAATACTGGTGAAGCAGAACGCTAACCTGAGGAATATCATGCCTAGAGGCCAGGACAACAGTTGGATCAGGAGTATAATCTAGCGGTTCTGCAACTCGCATCATTCGGACAAGGGAGGTCGCTTCTTGACAACCAGCCTCTTTCATTATTTCAACGATTGGCTGACATTGAACATCTCGACCGACTATGTCAAACATCATCGTTTGTTTCGGATATTTTTCCTTCAATGCCTTAAGGTCTCGGGATAACTGCTCAGTTGTCGATGTGCTATAAAAAACATTCCAAAACTTTTTATTCCAACGGATGATGAACAAGGTACCCCCCACCATCTCAGCATAGCAGTCTCCTTTTGTTATCCACATAGCATGCTTGACAGGATCAAGAAAAAAATTGGTAATGAATCGCCCTATTCTTGCTTCTGCCACCCGTTGCTTTAATTCTTCCAGAGTCCGTATTTGTATCATTTATGTAAACTATTATAAAACGCCCTGTCAATTTTCCCACTTGTATTCTGACGCAATAACCCCTCACGATGGTACTCGGTGGGAAGCATATAACGAGGAATCTTGGAAGAAAGTGCCTTGCGGAATTCTGTCATATTCAAGTCCTCCGAAGATTGATAATAGAGCACGATTCTCTTGTTCTTAAAGTCATATACCACGCAACAATTATCAACCATTTCTGTTCCAAGAATCGCCGTCTCAATCTCGCCCAATTCTATACGATAGCCGTTATGCTTAATCTGAGCATCTTTGCGCCCCACATACATAATCTCACCTAGTTCATTCTGATATACGATGTCTCCTGTGCAATATAACGCTTCAGGATAATGGCTATGAAGAGGATTCTGGATAAAAGCCGCGGCGGTTTTCTCGGGATTATTATAATAGCCAAGTGCCAAGGACGATCCTCTCACACAAAGTTCTCCTTGTTCTCCTGGTGCCGCAAGACGTTTCCGATCGACAAGAATCAGCACATCACTGTTCCTGCATAAGAAACCGATTGGAAGAGGTTCGTCATCAGAGAATTCTCTTTCCACTATGTAATAAGTACAATCAACGGTTATTTCGGTCGGACCATACAGATTTGCATAAAGGCAATCCGGCAAATGTTTACGCCAATAGTTCAGGTGTTTGTTGGGCATCACCTCGCCTGCAAAAAGGACACTCTTAAGATAACGAGGTTTTTTATGCTCCAAGATATCCATATTGGCCACATTAATCAGCACGAAGGGCACCCAGAAGATGAATGTAATCTTGTTATCATTGAGATAGTCTATCAACTTCGACGGGAATGCAAAAAAAGATTCCGGTATAACGTTTAAAGTAGCGCCCGTTGATAGCATCAAGTAGATATCAAGCGTGGAATTGTCAAAGTAAAAAGGTGCTTGATTCCCAATAACAGATGTGCTGTCAATCTTGAATGTATCAACGGCCCAATCGATATAATCAATCACGCCACGATGGGCTATGACCACACCTTTCGGTGTTCCCGTTGAACCACTGGTGAAGATGCAATAAACGGGGTCGGTATCGATCTGTGCTGAGTAGTTGTTTTCACCGCCCTCAGGTTTATTGTTCTCCAACAAATCCTCAATTACCCAGATTGTTCCATTAAAGAAACGGGCTAACTGCGCTAGGTGGGCCTTATCAGTGATAACATGCTTCGCCTCAAGAGTAGTCAAAATAGAACTAACGCGCGAGTCAGGTGATTTCGTGTCAAGCGGCGCATAGAAGTTGCCACACATGTTAATCCCGACGAATGATTCTACCATCTTACACCCTTTGGGGATGTATACTCCTATTGGGGTGTTGTTCTTTATTTCGCCTTTTGCAATAATCGCATTTGAAATGCACCGAGCCGAATCCCATAACTCAGTAAAAGTAATACTCGTTTCTGAGTCTATGACAGCGACTTTCCCCGGATAAGAACTAACCGTCTTCTCTAAGTATTCAATAACACTCTTTTGCATTTTGTTTATCTATCTAACTGGCTAACTCGAACCGCTATGATTCTTCCACGAGTTTACTATAATATAATCTATCTATTTTTCCGTTTGTGTTTCGGCGTAATTCAGGTAGGTAATGGTACACGACCGGAATCATATATTTCGGGAATGTATTGCCAATGGCTTTTCTGAAATCGGCAACTGACATCTCTTTCTCAGCCTCATAATAGAGCGTGATCTCTTTGCGCTGATGGTTATAGACAACACAACCATTCTTCACCAGTTTCAGCGTATTGATGATGACATGCTCGATCTCACCAAGTTCGATGCGATATCCCATATGCTTTATCAAGCTATCCTTGCGTCCCTTGAACACGATTTCCCCCCGCTCATTGATAAATACCAAATCACCAGTGCGGTAAATAATCTCCGGATAGTTGTGGTTCAAAGGATTTTGCACGAAAGCGGCGGCCGTCTTCTCGGGGTTGTTGTAATATCCCATAGCCAAAGAAGTACCACGGATGCAAAGCTCTCCTTCTGTGTTCGCGTTGGTTATATTCTGATTATTATCGTCAAGAATAAGAATGTCCGTGTTGCGGAAGGGCTTTCCAATGGGGATAGGTTCGTCATCGGCAATTTCTCGATCGATGTTGAAATATACACAATCAAGTGTTATTTCAATCGGGCCATAGAAGTTTGAAAATGAGGTTTGAGGCAGGCTATGACGCCATATATTGAACTGCTTTGTTGGAAAGACTTCCCCAGCAAACCAGCAAAGACGAAGTGAAGGAAGGGATACTTTTTCCAATAGGCCCATATTCGCAATATTCACCATGATGGTCGGGACCCAGAAGATAAAGCTGACAGAGTGTAGATGCATTAGCTGCAATATCTTTACAGGGAATGCCGAATAGGTGTCCGGAATAACAACGATACACGCGCCTTTACCCATTAGAAGGCACATTTCGTAACTCCAAATATCAAAAACAACAGGGGACAATGATCCTATGACATCGTTCTCGGTGAATTGATACTCCTCGAATGTCTGCGACATAAAATCGATGAAACTCTTTTGATTGAGAACAACACCTTTAGGAGTTCCGGTAGATCCACTTGTGTTGATGATGCAGTACGGGTCGGTATCTATGAGGTTTCTTAAACGATCCAGTAATTCGAACTGAGAAAGAATAGGCACATCATCAGAAATATCATCAACATTGATAACCACTGTGCCTACTTCGGCAACAATGGGATCAAGTATGCTCTTGAAACGGTTGTTGGTTACAACGGCAACGGGCTCCACTAAATTGAAGATGTTCCGTAATCGCTCGACAGGATTCTTCACATCAAGATTCATATAGACATTGCCGCTATAGGTTATGGCAAGGTCGGCTTGAAGTGCGTCAACACATTTCGGCAAGAACATTGCAACAGGCCGATTCTTGCAGCGAATACCATCAATAATCACTCCTGCCATACGGCGAGCCATCATATCCAATTCGGCAAATGATACCTTTCGTTCACCATCAATAATGGCTGTTCGCTCGGGAAACCGTTTCACGGTCTCGACGAAATACTCGATCAGATTGATTTTCATAATGAGAGAGTTATACTAATCTTTATTCAAAACACTAACAAATATCAAATCCCTGAAACTCAGATTTGGATTTCTATACATTTTGAATAATTACGCCTAAAAACGCATATTTAGTTATGCCCATTAAACGCTTCCATAGTTGCAGATGTTGATGAATTAATACCTTCCCGCAGTAACACATTCTTAATAGTCATAAAAATGACCTTAATATCCGTCCAAAAAGAGCAATGATCTACATACCAAACATCCAACTTTAATTTTTCTGTCCAACTGATAGCATTGCGGCCATGACACTGCGCCCACCCTGTAATTCCTGGACGTATTTCATGTCTGCGAAACTGTTCTTTCGAATAGAGGGGCAAATACTGAGGAAGTAAAGGGCGAGGACCGACGAGGGACATTTCCCCTTTGAGAACATTAATTAGTTGAGGCAATTCATCAATAGAAGTAGAGCGTAGAAAACGTCCTATTTGAGTGATTCTTTGTTCATCTGGAAGCAGAATCCCTTCATCATCCCGTTTGTCACTCATTGTCTTAAACTTAATTATTTTAAATAATTTCCCATCCTTCCCTGGCCTAACTTGGAAAAAGAACACACCGGCCCCTTTATTAGCGAAATAAAGAATAAAAGAAACAATGATAAAAACGGGTGATAAGAGAATGAGGGCAGTCGAGGAAATCAAAAAACCCAACAGTCGCTTAACAAATCTTTTATACAGCATTGTAAAGAAAAATGTAAACAATATGAAGCATAGTACTTCTAAACTCAAAAATAATCAAATGTTATCAAATAAAAAAATTCAATTGTTGAGTGTTTTGTAAGACCTGTTTTGTGAAACGACAATTTGCTTTTGAAGAAAATGAACTGTATCCCATTCTTTATAACTAAATCTTACTCGAAATAATCATGCTTTTCTTTTTGAAAAGAATCCTTCTAGAAAAAGAACCGGAAAACAAGCTATTTGATACCTAAAATCTTATTATAGATAGAAACCATTTCTAAGGCAGTGGTCTTAACATCAGATACTTTTGTAATATAGGCATAGCCATTCTCTACATAACTATTCAAATCGTGTTTCCCTTCAATACAATCTATGATAGTTTGAGCCAAAACTGATGGCGATTTAGGAGGAATAAGAATACCTGTTATCTTATCTTTAACTAAATCAGGAAAGCCACCCACGTTTGTTGCTATCGTGGGAACACGAAACAATAAAGACTCTCCGGCACCTCCAAGATTCTCAGAATGGGATGGATGTACCGCCAACTGCATATCGTTATATAAATCTGGAACATCATCACGAGTTCCTAAGAAAAACACATGATTCGTTTTTCTTGTTCCGTATGCTTTTACCTTCTCCTCATACTTGATAGCATTCCCCCATGCTCCACCTACACACACGCCATATACATTAGGATATTGCTCGGCAACTAGTGCAATCGCGTCAATAAAATCTTCGTGACCTTTTAGTCCTCTCTTTTGTCCTAACAGTTTCTTTGGCGGATACATATATGCTACCATACCAACAATAAAAGCATCTTCAGGCAGAGATAGCTCATGTCTAATAACATTCTTCTTGAGATCATGAGTCTGATTAACTCTATCCCCACCATAAAAACACATGAAAACTCTATCGGGACGAATCCCACTCTTCTGATATCTCAAACATGTCCATGAACAACTACCAACCCAATAATCATTCTGTTGCGCAAGAGCAAGTTCAAAGCGTCTTGTGAACCAATTCTCGAGATGGAGTGGTCCGGGTACCTTAAACACTCTAGGCCGCTTATCTCTCCGAAGCGCAATTCTCATTATTACAGTGGAGACCACAAAATGACTCTGTATAATGTCTGGGTCAACTTCTGATACAATTGAACGAAGACAACCACAAGAACGTGACAACTTTTTTAAGCTGTATTCCATCTCGTGAATGACTATTCCAGCTGCCCTATAGGAGTCTGTCCAATAACCTCCTAGGGGCATTGCGACATGAACCTCAATTCCTAAAGAAACAAGTTCACGCATTTCTCGATACGCCCAACCTGCCCCATCTGATGTTTTTACTAAATGAAGAACTCTCATGCGAAACTAATACTTTATTGAGAGAAGGTTTTCGTAGAACTGCTTTCTTCTCTTAGAAAGAACAGAATCAGAAAATGACAAAGCCTTATCTAGATTCTTCTCTGATTGATTTCTATAAAAATAGGCATCAGTAAGAATACTGATAATCTTTTCGGACAACTCCTTGACGTTATTCTTTCTTACAAGAACTTGATCATCTAGAAGTTCCGGAATTCCACCTACTCGTGTTCCTATACAGGGCAAAGCGCAAGCCATCGCTTCAATCATTGCTCTAGGAAGGCCCTCTGTTCTAGACGCTAAAACAAATAGGTCGGCTTTTTCTAAATAGACTTTTACCTTTTCTGGCGGAATACTTCCCACAAAAGACACATGCTCCTGAATACATAGTTCGGAAGATAGATTTCTCATAGCACCAATAAAGCTCCCGTCACCAGCCCATGTTAAATGAACCTTTAATCCTCTTGAAAGAACTTCTTTGATTGCATTCAATACTACATCTGGAGACTTGTACATTTGGTCTAAAGAACCGACAGAGATAATACTATATTCCGCTTTATTCTTCAAGTCCCGTATTCCTTTACTAAAATATGAGTCTGGAAGATAAACATTTGAGGCACTGGTGTAAAAGGAATCTGCTCTCGGTTTATAACGTTTTTGAAGAGTACCTTCCGTGACATATAGCGTGGAATAGCTATTTTTAACTATATGTTTTAACCTCAAAGTTGAATCTATTCTCAGAAAAGGTCGAATGGGTGTCTTAAGCGTACCTGGCGCACAAACATCCCAAGGGTCTCCAACAACTTCACATGCATACTCTTTATTCTTTTTACGAAGCGACCTCACGACTAATGACCCAATATTACCTGGAACTCGACAAAGAAAAATGCCATTATTGTCAGTAATGGAATCAATAGTACGTTTAATTAGATTCCGTTTTCGTAGGTATTGGCCGGGACCAATATAATAAGGAATTTCACAAAAACTGACTCGAGGGCCGCTAGAAAGTAATAATCCATCTTTTGTTTGGATGTTATTATCCTCATTAACCCTGGCGACAATACATACCTCGTCGAAAACTGATAAGTATCTTTGCCAGAGGCTATAAGGAAATCCGCCCGTAGAATAAAACTCTCCTTGAATCTTAATAAACCTACCCTCTGTGACAAAAAACAAAGTTGGCATAAGGCCTATTCATTAATTAAGGTTTGATAAAACTCTTGGAACTGTTTCTCTGCATTAAAATGCTGTAAGGCCCAGTCTTTTGAGATATAATTGCAAAGGAGATCTCGATTAATATATAAGTTTTCCAGGCAACTAACATTAGCATTAATATCTGTAGGAGAAATCAGATTTGCACGTAATGAATCGGGGATTGTTTCTGTAATGGATGGAATACTAGACGCAACAAAAGGAAGTCCGGATACCATCGCTTCAATTAAAGCATTAGGTTGGCCTTCAGAAAGAGAAGGGAAGTAGAACAAGTCCATGCATTTTAGCAGATCCGAAATGCTTTTACTATAATTAATACAAATGATGTGAGGATTACAATTCTCTGGCCGGTGTTTAGGGACGTCTTTGCCAATCAATAGAAAATAAATATCGTGATATTTATTACACAGTAATTCTGCCACGGCAAAAATAAATGTATGATTCTTTAGAGGATGATAGCGTCCTGTATGTCCAATAACAAAAGATTCTTTGGGAAAACCTAAATACTTTTTCATTTCCTCTTTTGTCTTAGAAGAGACAAAACTAGGATCGATACCATTGTAGATAACTTGAAAACGAGAGTCTCTTTTGCCGCCAAAATAATTGTCAAAAGCCGCTTGAGAGTTTGATAAAATACTCGTTGCATATCTCAAGGTTAGTCTTTTCACCCATCCATAATAAACCATTTTTACCACCGTAGGTGTAAATGGGATAGTGGAGTTTCGGTAAAAAACTATTCTTCGTTCAATTCCAGCATGTTTTGCAACTAATAATGGTATTCCCGCAAATGAACCCGTAAAATCACATATGGCAGTGTACTTATAGGTTCTATACAAGTTATAGAGTCGAATAACTGAAGAAATTGGTTTTCCCTTCATATTAAGAAGATGAATCCGTTCAACATTTGGAAGAGAACTATAATCATCCTCTAAATCACCAATTATCCCGCATTTACATAAAATATGAGCAGAAAGACTTGGTTTATAAGTCAGAAAACGCAACAAATAATTCTCAAGTCCTCCTCCATTAAGGCTGGTAACTAGAAACAAGACTCTGTTATTCATTGACGGCCCGGCGATAAAACAGCAATGATACTTAAAAACACGAATAGCCAGATAACATCTTTTAGAGAAAAGAGGACTGCACTTCTCGCTATGTAAATCGCAGATGAAACTGCAACAAACGATAGTGTGGCTCGAAAAACGGATAAAGATGATATTGGTGCCAAGAATAATACTTCACTGTATTTTAAGATCCACCCCCAAATCAGCATAATGATGATAACGCCTAACAGCCCCAAATCAATATATGAATCTGCTATACAAGTGGTTCCAACACCACTAGAATCAAGATCTCCATTGATAGCCCATGTTAGAAAAGCCGTGGATCTGTTGAATCCTAAAGATGTCCCCATACTAGGGAAAAAACGAGAATAAAAAGGAATGGTCTCCACAACATAGGTTAACTGAAATATCCCGTTAGTATGAGGGAAATGATCTGGAACGAGGTCAACTGCAGTATGAAGAGTTCGAACAGAGCCGGCTAGTTCACTCGTGGCAGGGATAAGAGATGGCCTTTCTTTCATACCAGAATAGGCCTCGTTAACTTGCCCAGACATGTTATCAAAAGATCCGGAGCGCCTCACTATCCCCAGCAATGACAGAAAGACCGCCCCGATAACGAGAAGAAGCAAGAACTGTGAATACCTTATTGATCTATGTGAAACGACGCAATATGTTACGAGATAACCAATAATGGCAAACAACGCAGGCCCTCTATCTCCTGATGAAAAAGTTGCTACAATAAACAATGCAATGGTAAAATTAAAAAGCCACCCCATCTTGTTTAAGAATCCCCAAAACGTCATACGAGTTTCTTTTTGGTAGTCTTTCATACACAAGATAAACGTACTATTCATCAAGAGTGTGAAGATTTGCAATGCATATGATAAGCGTGTTCCAACTAAATCTACTGATCCATATGACATGCTGAAATAAAAACCTCGCCCACAGTAAAGCAGCCATAATAGAGAAAGAAAGGTTAGTAGTTTTAGAAGAAAAAGAGGGACATGAATCCGGGATAACGACGTTGAACGTTCTCGTGGAGCACTATATGGTGTGTTAATGTACGCGAAAAGAAATGACTGAAGGCCAATTAGACTTAGAATGGCTGATTTCTTTACGGATAATAAACTCACCTTTTCAAATGCGATGTCGGTGGAACAAATACCTAATACAACATCTAGATATACCTGAAAATGGACAATTATATAACAAATAGTAAAAAGCACGATGGCTCGTAGTGCCCCCATTTCTTTCATGGCCCCCCTATCGAATCTAGTAAACAATACGATTGTGATGAAGGCTAAAGCTAATACGATATATAGAACCAGAAACAGACTCTTTCCTGTCTTTGCGGACAAGAAGAAGATACTTTCTGAGAAAATTGCTAGAAGTAAAAATACACTGAGATATAGCTTATTCTTTCTCATGTTTAATCAGTTTGTCGAAAGTGATTTCTAACAACTCTTTGATATCTTTATTGCCAATAAGCACCCCAATACAAAAGTAGAGTAAAAATGCCACAGATACTATCAGCAATGACCATATTGAATGGCCCAAGAAAGCGAGTATTATGGTTGTAACTGCGAAGACTATTGATGTATAGAGTAGAGGTGGAGCGACATCATACAAAGATTCTCGCAGAGAATATGATGAATGCCTATTTACAACAATCATCGATAGAATTGCATTTACGACACTTGATGCTAATATGCTATAAATCAAAAACTCGAGTCCTCCAAACAAAGACAATCCAATCAGAGTAAACTTTAAAGTTGATTTAATAATCTCTAAACGGGTAATAAGTCTGGTTTGCCCAATTGATTTAAGATAATTACGAAGCATATATGATACAGTATCGCCTATCCCAGAAAGTAATAATACTCTTAAATAGTGACTTGCACCGAGCCATTGACTACCAAGGACTATCTCAACTATCTCATATGAAATAGTCGAAAGCAATGCCAACATTGGAAAGGCAACATGGTACAATTTCCGATTAATAACACGTGCTTTAGTATTTAAGTCAACAGCATCTTTTGAATTGGCTAAATATGGGAATGCAACGGCACCGACGGTAAAAGTAATGGTATTTGTTGGAACATATCCAATTTTTGCTGATTGGGTATAAAAACCGTTTTGTGTTAATGTTCCTATTTTGGGAATGATGTTGGCATAAATATTAGAGCAGGCAGACTGAATGACGTTTGATAATAATAGCCATCCGCCGAATGAGAATTGTTCGGTGAACGATTTTAAAGAGAACTTATAATGCTTGTTGAAGCCACATACAATGTACAGACAGAGTGCTCTAATGATTTGGAATAAAAGAGCTTGAATGATTAAGGCCCAAATCCCTATGCCTTTATATCCCCCATAAATAGCAACACTTAAGGACAATAAATTAGATATAATGGAGATAAGAGCAAGGGTCTTAAAGTCCATCTTTTTTCTAAGCTTACAATCTTGACTAATCGAAAACGCGATTAGAATAATGATTAACCCATAAATTCTTATATACAAACGTAGATTATCTATGCTATAAAAATCAGCAATTAGAGGGGCTAGTAAATACAACAGCGCATATAATAACAGACTAACTAGAAGATTATATATAAACAAAGTAGAAAAATCAGTCTCTGTTGCATCCTTTTTATAAATCAATGCACCTCCCATCCCGGAATCAACTAGTAAGTCGGCTATATTTGTAAAAATAGCAATTGTTCCGATAATACCATATTCCTCCGGAGTAATTAATTTACTCAGGATAACTAATCCTAAGAACTGGAACAGGATGTTAGAAAGCGTTGATACTAAGGACCAAGACAGATTCTTAAACATCTCTTCTCAAATCTATGTAAGCCTTGAGGCATTGAAAAAAGGTATTATCTATTTCTTAATAAAACTACTGTCCGGCAATGACAACAGATACTCCTTTTTTGCATTATAGTCCATACCCTTACACCCTAGATCGTATTTTTGATTCTTATCTTTAAACTCTTCTACTGTGCATAAGAAATGCGCAGGATTCCCACCAACTACGGTATATGGCTCAACAGATTTTGTCACGATAGATCCCGCTCCTACGATTGCTCCCTCTCCAATTGTTACTCCTGGCATAATCTGCGAGTATGCACCTATATAAACCCAATCCTCAACCACCACTTTGCCGAAACTATCGAAGTGCTTGCTTTCTTGGCGAAATGCATGCCCTCCTCCGTGAGTATAGATTGATACGCAGCGAGTTAGCTGAACGTGATTCCCAATTCAAATTAGATAAGGTTCAGATGGCCAGTTCCGAGTATCAATCAGGCAATCATCCCCAATAGTAACTCCGATATGGCGAGCATAATCAATAGGGCGTGCGATGTAACGCCAGTATAAATTCTTAATTCGTCTTAAGAGCATATTGTAGCATTATAGACGTCCATCAACTATCGATCTGTCGAGTGTGCATTTAACATCAAATACGACGTGCTTTTCTTTCAATAGACTAATAATGTCAAGACCCTCGAACTTCTTATGTGCTACTGCTGCAATTGCCGCATCATATTTCTCATTTGGAAGCTCGTTAATAACCGAAATGCCATATTCATGAGCAACGATTGCTGGATTAGCCCATGGATCGTATACGGTAATGTTCAGATTGTACTCTTTGAGAGCCTTATAAATATCAATAACTTTTGTATTACGAACATCCGGGCAATTCTCCTTGAAAGTGAAGCCCAAAATAATAATGCTAGAATTGAGGACTTGAATCCCTTTCTTTAACATCAATTTTATGGTTTCAGTCGCGACATATTCACCCATACCATCATTCATTCGACGACCTGCTAGAATGATTTCGGGGTTGTATCCGTGACGTTGTGCGCACTGAGCCAAGTAGTAAGGATCGACTCCGATGCAGTGTCCCCCCACAAGTCCCGGACGGAAGGGAAGGAAATTCCACTTGGTCCCTGCAGCTTCCAAGACATCAAGCGTATCTATCCCCATCTTATTGAAAATCTTGGATAGTTCGTTGACGAAAGCGATATTAATATCACGCTGGGAATTCTCGATGACCTTCGCCGCTTCTGCAACTTTAATGGTTGGTGCCAGGTGAGTTCCTGCGGTAATCACACTACTATATACCTCATTAATGTACTTGCCAATTGCGGGCGTGCTTCCGCTAGTTACCTTCTTGATGTGCTCGACTGTATGCTGTTTGTCTCCAGGATTGATTCGCTCAGGACTATAACCGCCGTAAAAATCTATATTCATTTTCATGCCAGATACCTTCTCGACAACTGGGATGCACTCGTCTTCCGTGACGCCGGGATAGACGGTGGACTCATAGACTACAACATCCCCCTTTGAGATAACTTTGCCAACCGTTGTGCTGGCGCCGTACAGGGGAGTGAGGTCCGGGTTGTTATCAGCATCGACTGGCGTGGGAACAGCGACAATATAAAAGTTGCAATCCTTGATGTCTTCGAGATTGGTCGTGCATCTGAAGCTATGGTTCTTGATAGCATCCTGGAGTAAATCATCGGCGACTTCTAAAGTGGCGTCGTGACCGGCCATTAAAGCATCCACGCGCTTCTGGTTCATGTCAAAGCCGACAGTAGGATACTTGGTGGAGAAAAGGCGGGCAAGCGGAAGGCCGACATAACCAAGGCCAATCACGCAGATTCTTGTTTCTTTCATATGGTTTGGTTTTTTTGTTTACAGATTTGCTTTATACCATTCAATTGCCTCGTTCAATCCCTTGGCAAAGTCATATTCCGGGTCATACCCAAGTATTCGTCTCGCCTTACTGATATCAGCATTGGAGTGCTTGATGTCCCCGGGACGGTCCGGGCCATGAATGGCTTCAATATCTTTACCGAGAGCATTAGTGAGCGCATGATAAATATCGTTGAGATACTCTCTTCCGCCATATGCTATATTGAATGCTTCACCAGCAGCCTCGTGAGGAGCCAAGCACGCCTTGAGGTTAGCCTCGATGACATTCTCGATATATGTAAAGTCTCGGCTTTGATTCCCATCCCCGTTGATAATCGGTTGTTCGTCGTTCATGAGTTGCTTGATGAACTTGGGAATAACAGCGGCATAAGCACCATAAGGATCCTGTCGCCTTCCAAATACGTTGAAGTAACGGAGGCCATAGGTATCCAATCCGTAGTGACGAGAATACTGTTTAGCCCACTCTTCATCACAACGCTTTGTTAAGGCGTATGGGCTGAGCAAGTTACCTTCGATACCTTCTTGCTTAGGAAGATGCTCTTCATCACCATAGACCGAACTGGAAGAAGCATAAACAAATTTCTTTACTCCATTCTGTCGAGCAGCTTCCATCATGTTAAGTGTACCTTGAATATTGTTTGCACAGTAAAACAGAGGCATTTCGATACTGCGAGGAACGCTGCCCCATGCGGCCTGATTGAGAACATAATCAACACCATGACATGCATTCATACAGGTTTCTAAATCCTTTATGTCACCTTTGATGAACTCATAATTAGGGTTTCCTAGAAACAAATCAACATTTGCTTGTTTCCCAGTAGATAGATCATCTAGGCAGCGAACCCTGTATCCTAGTTTTAATATTGCCTCGCAGAGGTTAGACCCAATAAAGCCAGCGCCTCCTGTAACAAGGAAAAGAGAGTCCTTCTCAAAAGTCAAATCTTTATAAGCCATAATTATTCAGTTTGTTAGACTAGTTTCGGAATACACATTGAGTACGAGATTAGAAAAATGCGCAGGCTTTTTAGTGTTATTATGAACAATAATGATAACAGTTGATCCGACGGAATCTTTAATCGAATACTCAATTGATAAATGAGGTATATCATAAGCCAACCCCTCTTTCTTTACTGTCCCCACAGAAACAGTGATCTCTTTTTCTTCCCCGACAGATAAATCTATAGATGGAATAGAAACTTGATTAAAAAGAATGCCGTCTGATGAATAGTCGATGATCTTTGAATCCTTTTGAACCGAAATCAGGCGAGCTCCCTTTTTTGATTTATTGTTTGAAATTATGACAGATGATATATGCGAATTATGTTGAAGAATGTAGTTGCTTCCGGAATGGTTCTCAGTGGCGTTGTCTTTCGCAATGAATTCATCAACGGTCGCGGAGGTCATCAAAACAAACGATGACACGTTTCTCTGAATACTAGCTAAACGCTCTTCATTTCTACAGATTTGAACTCTATCAAAATGATTATTCAGTCTAATGACCTGCGGCCAGCAATAATCAATAATGTTATCATCAATTAGTAAACTATTGATTGAATCTCCATATAGTAGGGAGCTCTCAGTAAGACCTACACCAGAGAACATATTATTGGCTAACTCAAGAGTATTAAGATTCCGAAAGTCAAGATCTTGATTTCTTTTTATAGATATGTATGAATCCCCTTGAAAGTATTTCCTATTTGAAGATTTCGAAGTTGATTTAAACGTATTATTTCTAATAATTGTCTTGTTATTTCCCCGGCAACTTAAGTTCAGGTAAATCAATGCATAATCATATTCAATGTTGTTATTTTCGATGGATAGAACCAATTCGGAGATATCGCCTTGTGTTTTATTCTCGAAAACAACGGAATGCCCTGTTACATTAATCCGATTATCTGAAATGAAAACATTCCTTGTTAAATCATAAAAATCAAAGACTTGTTTTCCATTCTTAGAATTAGAAAAGACACTGTTATGTGAAAAATAAAGATGATCACATGGAGTATGCTGCTTGCCTCCGGAAGGGATTTTAAAGACTCGAGTTACATTATGAGCTTCAACTACATTGTCTAGAAAATGTACATTCTGGATTCCTCGAAACTCAAAAACATCGTTTTGTTTCATTAAATCTTGATTGCAACGCGAGTGATCTACGCTAAAATAACAGTGGGAAAACTCATAGTCTCTATATGCAGTATCATTGATATTCCGTATATAGATACTTCCGTTCTTTACTCGAAGTCCATTAAAACATAATTTCCCAACATCGGTAGCATAAATAGCATAGCACTTCTGCTCCTCAGTGTCATTATCGATAACTAAACCAACATCTTTCATTGAAACGCCCGACTCGGCAATACTAATTAAAACCTGTGGTTTATTGCTAGCGATGATGGATACGTCCTTATTCCCAATAACACTACAATGCAACCTTATACAATTATCCGTAATAATGTCTGAATTCAGGATGACTTTTGAGTCTTTTCCCATTACACCAATATGAGAAGCTCCATAATCCCGGTTGTTAACGGTTAGGGATGAATTGAGACATAATCCTTTTAGATGGCAGTTAAGTGATTGAGTATCATTGCAAAGTATAAAAGATCCCATTAGCTCAATCGTCCCATTCTTAATGGTCCCAATTCGCGTATCCAGTGTACACTTGCTTGGGATGACCATTGTGTCACCCTTTAAATCGATCTCTCCCGTAATCCGAATTATTGATGCTTCTGGAATTATAATCCGTTTTAAATCACTATATGATGATATCTCCATTATTCTTAATGCGCTACATGAACAAATAGCACAACCAAACAAAAGGCAGACTTTAAACAAGCGATGTAAGGCGAACTTAATCAAAAGCCAGGAATCTTAAATTACTACTCTTGAACTCAGGGACTATTTCTTTCATCAGTTCTACAAATTCTGGGATTGTCACCTACCGTGCAACGACTTCGAGGACATCCAAAACAAACTTCTCGAGAGAAAAGAGCCAATCGCTAACAACAATTCTCCACGGAGAAATCGTTCTTGATAGAAGATGTATATCTCATAAACAGATGTATGTCATTTTTGGTCAATCGATCATGTACTTGATTCATACAATATTTATTATTCCTCGCTTAAAAAGTGTTTAAGCAAGGAATAATTCACCCAGCCGGTTTCCTGTCCAAGAAGCCTTCTGCGGGGCGAATGGCGCACGATTCAGACGTACAAACTATAATTATACAAAAGTACGAAAAAGAATCGAGGAAACCCTCGGTTAGTATTACATTTCTTTTCAAAATCGTATCAACAGATTGCAGGGTGCAATACCCGGGAAACCGGACCCGGTTTCCCGGGTCCCGGATTCCATATCCGGAATTTCGGTTTGCGGTTTCCGGAATCATTTTATATATTTGCATTGTTATCGCAATGGATAGCTACGAATACTTCTCCTCTGCCTTGCGATAGCTTTCCCCTTGGACATACTTGAAGGCTCCTCGTGCCGCAGTGGATTGCAGTACGAGACACATTATGCCTAATCATAAATTAAGTATGCCACAAATCAAACAGGTACTGCGGTGCTATGCCGCAGGGAAAGGAACGAAGTCCATCGCAAGCCTGCTGGACCTATCACGGACCACCGTGAAAAAGTACATCAACACCTTCAACCAATGCGGCAAGAGCATCGAGGAAGTCTTGGCAATGGAAGAGTCCGATCTGCTCCGCCTCTTCAATGAAAAGCCGGACACTCGACCACCCATTCCGAAGTCTGAACGGTATTTGGAAGCCATGGAACGGATGCCCGAATATGCCCGGATGCTGAGGAAGAAAGGCATGACCAAGTACAAGGTCTATCTTCTTTACTTGAAGGAATTCCCGGACGGCTACAGACACAGCCAGTTCTACCGGGTCCTTCAGACTTACCTTATTCAATCTGCCCCAATCGCTCACTTGGAGCACAAGGCGGGGGACCGGATGTATGTTGATTTTGCCGGGGACCGGTTGCACATCATCGACAAGGAAACCGGTGGGAAAGTTCCGGTGGAAGTCTTCGTCGCCATTCTCCCGTGCTCACAGCTCACTTATGTCGAAGCAGTCTTGAGTCAAAAGAAGGAGGATTTTATCCATGCCTGCGAGAATGCCTTTTACTTCTATGGAGGAACGCCACAAGTGATCGTGCCGGATAACCTGAAGGCAGCAGTGACACACCCAAACAAATACGAATCAGAGTTGAATGAGGACTTTGCGGCTTTCGCTGATCACTACGGCTGCACAGCCCTGCCTGCCCGTGTTCGTCGGCCGCGCGACAAGGCTTTGGTAGAGGGGGCCGTGAAGTTGATTTATCGATCAATTTATCCTTTGGTGGAGGAAAACGAATATTATGATTTAG
>JAEEGL012948151.1_pt1 | contig 26463 bp, 21 predicted proteins | sample 9134231 | NCBI WGS metagenome assembly JAEEGL01 (sample SAMN16246548, study PRJNA631951) | gut metagenome | biome: gut microbiome; feature: rumen; material: fiber-attached | host: Bos | place: Iran: Karaj | collected 2018-10 | reverse complement strand
GGAGTAATGATAAATGCCACAGAAAAAAAGCACATCAAGAAGTGCGCAGACAAGAAAAAAAAGAACCACTGCAAAGAAAAGAACGGTTTCTCAAAACGATTATCGTATAAAATTTGAAGTTACTTTTATACTTTCGATCGCAATCTGCATTCTTTTATTCCTTTGTAATTTTCATCTCATCGGAAAAGTCGGGGATGCGGTTTCAAAATTTTTGTTCGGCTGCTTTGGTTTTTTACAATACATATTCCCGCTGTATCTGTTTTTTATGATATTTGTGGGTATGAGAAACTTAGGCGAGCCCAATGTTAAGAGCAGAGTCATCGCATTGGGCTTATTATTCCTGTTCGCCGCCAATATATTCGACCTGATCGGAGGCATATCAAAGAGTTTAACTTCTTATTCTTTTAAAGAACTGTTTGATCACGCATCCGGAAATCATAAAGGCGGCGGAGCCATAGCCGGAAGCGCGACATATTTTCTAGTTAAATATATCGGCGTATGGGGCACCGTGATCGTAAGCGCATTGCTTATCTTAATATGCATAATAATCGCAAGCAGAGATTCCGTGGTCAATAAGTTCAATGAATCCAGGAATCTTTTAAGAGAGCATACCGAAAACAACAGGATCGCAAGAGAAGAGTTTATCATTTCAAGAAAAGAAGAGATAAATAAGAGAAAACTCGAAAATGAAGAAAGAAACCGTATAAGAAAAGAGAATCTTGAAAAGAAAGAACTTGAAAAGATCTCAAAGGAAGATGAAAAGGTATTAAGGAAAAACAAAAAAGTAAGCGGCGTTACAACAGATACATTATTGATCCCGAAATCCGAAGCCAATAAGCCAAACGAAAACATGCACGAGATCACATTAAACGATTTCGATGAAGTAAAGGGTACATTTTACGGCCAAAGCGCACCGGGCGATGAGATCAATGAAATAAAGATAGAAAGAGCCGAACCGGTTACCGCCCCCGAGAAAGAGATCAAGACAAGAGACCGGATCGAGCGTGCTCCGTTAAAATCCATTGATGACAGCAGACCTTCGAAGGACAGTTCAAAGGATGAAGGAATAAGCATCAAACCTCAGGCTTCTTCCCATAAATACGAATTTCCTCCGATAAATCTCCTTACAAAGAATTCTTCGAAGAATTCCGGAGACAGTGAGGAGACCATTAGGGAAACTGCCCGTAAACTTATCGAAACGCTTGAAATATTCGGTGTTAAAGCCAAAGTAGATACAATAAGCCAGGGACCTACCGTGACCCGTTTCGAACTTTTACCGGAACTCGGCACAAAGGTCAGCCGAATAAAAAGTCTTTCCGATGATATAAAGCTTAACCTTGCCACTTCTGATATCAGAATAGAAGCACCCATCCCGGGAAAAGCAGCTGTCGGAATAGAAATACCCAATAAAGAAAATCAATCGGTATTGTTAAGGGATCTCATCGAGACACAGGAATTCAAAAAAGCCGAATCGAAGCTTACATTTGCTGTGGGTAAAGATATTTCGGGCAAGGTCATATTATATGATATAGACCAGTTTCCGCATCTTCTTATCGCGGGAGCTACCGGTTCGGGTAAATCAGTCTGCATAAACACACTCATCATGAGTCTTATCTATAAAGCTCATCCTGATGATGTGAAGATGATAATGATCGACCCCAAAGTCGTTGAACTTAGTGTATATAACGGAATACCGCATCTTTTGATCCCTGTCGTAACCGATCCCAAGAAAGCATCTGCGGCGCTTAACTGGGCCGTTACCGAGATGATGGAACGATACAAAAAATTTGCCGACATGAATGTCAGGGATCTGAAAGGATACAATAAAGCCGTTGCCGAGAGAGAAGCAACGGAAGGCAAGAGCGAATTATACAAGAAACTTCCGACGATCGTAGTCATAGTCGACGAGTTGGCCGATCTTATCATGGTCGCCAAAAACGAGGTCGAAGAGAGCATCTGCCGTCTTGCCCAGCTTGCCAGAGCCTGCGGAATACATCTTATCATCGCAACGCAAAGACCTTCCGTCGATGTAATAACCGGTCTTATAAAAGCCAATATGCCAAGCCGTATTGCTTTTGCCGTTTCATCAAATGTTGATTCAAGAACAATTCTTGATATGAGCGGAGCGGAAGAATTACTCGGTAAAGGTGATATGCTGTTTTATCCCAAAGGTCTTAAAAAGCCGGTGAGATTGCAGGGTGCCTTTGTCTCTGACAGTGACGTCAATAAAGTCGTCGATTATTTAAAGCCTTTGGCTTCTTCCGTTGAAGCATACGGTAATGATATAGTTAATAAGATCGAGTCTTCGGTCGGTTCTTCCGGTTCAGGCAATACGGGAGGCGGTCAGGGCGACTACGATGAATTATTTATCGAGGCCGCAAGATATATCATTCAAAACAACAAGGCTTCCATAGGAAATCTTCAAAGAGTGTTCAGGATCGGTTTCAACAGAGCCGCAAGGATCATGGATAAGCTTGCTGAAGAAGGTGTCGTTTCCGGTGAAGAAGGCACCAAAGCAAGGACAGTGCTCATGTCTATGGAAGAATTTGAAAATTATGTTGAGGAAAACGGTCTATAACCGGATCCGGAAAGGATAAAATTTGAAGTCAGATATTGAAATCGCTCGTGAGGCAAAGCTCTTACCGATAAAAGATGTTGCCGAAAGTATCGGAATATCGGAGGAATATCTTGAATATTACGGTAAATACAAAGCTAAGATCAGTGATGAATGGTATGAAGAACACAAAAACGACAAAGACGGCAGACTGATCCTGGTAACGGCCATAAATCCCACTCCTGCAGGCGAAGGCAAGACCACCACGACCGTCGGCCTCGGAGAAGCTTTCGGAAAGCTTGACAAAAAATGTGTGATCGCGTTAAGAGAGCCTTCACTGGGTCCGTGTTTCGGAATAAAAGGCGGAGCTGCCGGAGGCGGATACGCGCAGGTTGTACCTATGGAAGATCTAAACTTACATTTCACGGGAGACTTCCATGCGATAACCAGCGCCAACAATCTTCTTGCTGCCATACTTGACAATCATATCCAGCAGGGAAACGAATTGAATATCGATACGCGCAATATTGTCTGGAAACGTTGTATGGATATGAATGACAGGGTCTTAAGAAATATCGTGGTCGGGCTCGGTAATAAATCCGACGGAACCGTAAGGGAAGATCATTTTGTGATCACGGTTGCTTCCGAGATCATGGCAGTGTTGTGCCTTGCGGAAGATCTGAAGGATCTGAAAGAAAAACTCGGCCGCATTATCGTTGCATACGATTTTAGCGGAAATCCCATAACAGCCAAGGATCTTAAGTGTGTGGGATCGATGGCCGCATTGCTAAAAGATGCAATAAAGCCCAATATAATACAGACGCTTGAGCACACTCCCGCTATCGTGCACGGAGGTCCTTTTGCCAATATAGCTCACGGATGCAACTCTGTAAGAGCTACAAGATTTGCACTTAAAATGGCCGACTATGTTATTACCGAGGCAGGATTCGGTGCGGATCTCGGCGCAGAAAAGTTCTTTGACATAAAGTGCAGAAAAGCCGGCTTAAAACCCGATTGTGTTGTTCTTGTGGCAACGATCAGAGCGCTTAAATATAACGGCGGAGTCGCAAAAAGCGACCTTTCGGTTGAAAATCTCGATGCTCTTAAAAAGGGTATCGTGAATCTTGAAAAGCATATTGAAAATCTTCAAAAATACAAGGTGCCGGTCATAGTTACGTTAAATGCTTTTTCTTCCGACACCGAAAGCGAGACCGCATTCGTCAAAAAATTCTGTGAAGACAGAAATTGCGAGTTTGCTTTATCAAGAGTCTGGGAATCGGGCGGAGAAGGCGGGATCGATCTTGCCAATGCGGTATTAAAGACTCTGTCAGAGAAAAAGAGTGAGTTTAAGCCCATTTATGACGATGATCTTTCTTTAAAAGAGAAGATAATCACAGTGGCCAAAGAAATATACGGCGCCAAAGATGTAAGTTTTTCAAAGGAAAGCGAGAAAATGCTTGCAAAACTTACCGAATTAGGCTTTGCCGATCTGCCTGTCTGCATGGCCAAAACACAGTATTCTCTTTCCGATGACCCTTCGCTTTTGGGAAGGCCCGATGATTTTGTGCTGAATGTAAGAGATGTTTATATATCCGCAGGAGCCGGATTTGTGGTAGTATTAACCGGACAGATCGTTACCATGCCCGGATTATCCAAAAATCCCGCAGCATATTCGATAGATGTGGATGATAACGGAAATATAACAGGACTTTTCTAAAGGAGATCGATCATGGAGTTAATTGACGGAAAGAAAATTTCCTCTGAAATAAAAGAAGAATGTAAGGAAGCCTCTTTAAAACTTATTGAAAAAGGTATCACTCCCTGTCTTGCGGTGGTACTTGTCGGAAACGATCCGGCTTCCTCCATATATGTCAACAACAAGAAAAAAGCATGTGAATTCTGCAATATAAAGTCACTTTCATATGAACTTGACGAAAACACTTCCGAAGAGGAGCTTCTTGAACTTATCGATAAATTGAACAATGATGATTCGGTAAACGGTATCCTTGTGCAATTACCGCTTCCGAAACATATCAATGAAGATCATGTCATCGACAGGATCAGTCCTTTAAAAGATGTCGACGGTTTCCATGTAAATAATGTCGGTGCTTTGTGTACGGGACTTGACGGATTCGTTTCATGTACCCCGGCAGGCATAATCGAGCTTTTAAAAAGAAGCAATGTAGATATCACCGGCAAGAATTGTGTTGTTATCGGCAGGAGCAATATAGTCGGAAAACCGATGGCACTTCTTATGTTAAGAGAGAATGCCACAGTTACGATCTGTCATTCCAAAACCGTAAACTTGAAAGATATCTGCAAAAACGCAGACATTTTGATCGTAGCAATTGGTAAGCCCAGATTCGTCGATTCTTCATTTGTAAAAAAAGATGCCGTTGTGATCGATGTGGGTATCCACAGGGATGAAAACAACAAAATGTGCGGCGACGTAGATTTTGACGATGTTAAAGATATCGTTTCAAAGATCACTCCGGTTCCCGGAGGCGTCGGCCCCATGACCATAGCTATGCTCATGAAGAATGTGATCAAAGCCAGCGAAAGGTGTTGAGAAAAATGAAATGTCCCAACTGCGGCAAGGATTTGCCCGACGGAAAATTATATTGCGATAATTGCGGCACGGAAGTTGAGATCGTATCCGATATCGATATGGAACTTGAAATGCATAAGACCATTAAAGATATCGCAAACGAACAATTTCCCGATGATTATGAATTTGATGACGATGTCGAATTCGATGACGACGACAATCCGTCCATATTAAGAATATTGCTTAAATCCGGCAGTCGTTTCGGAAAGATCTTTTATGTGATCATTTCCGTTTTGATCCTGACCGTTATCATTCTTGCCATAAGAATGGGAATAAAAGTTTCAAGAGAAAGTTCTTTGGATTATCAGGTTGAAATGGCTCAAAAAGCCATCGATAACGACGATTACATTAAAGCGGTGACTTATCTTGAAAGAGCCGTCAAATTAGATCCCGAAAATCCGGATTATAGATTTCAGCTTGCCGATTACTACAAGAAACTCGACAGGACAGACGATTGTATTTATATTTTGACGGATGCCGCCGAAAACAAAAATTTTGATAACGCAACCCGTATTCAGGCATATAACAGATTGTTCACGATCTATAAGGACAATGCCGATTATTCAAGGATCAGTTATGCTCTTGAAAAATGCGATATCGAAAGTGTTTTGAGCGAATATTCTTCATACAGGGTCACTTCTCCCGAATTTAATCTGGAATCGGGTACATATACCGATACCATAATTGTAAGGATAACAACACCCGGAGACGGAGATATCTATTATACTACCGACGGTTCCGACCCCGTTACTTCAGGCACAAAATATTCCGAACCGTTAACGCTTGAATACGGAAGTTATACCGTAAAAGCGGTCGTATTTAACGATTACGATATCCCCAGCGAGGTTATTACAAAAGATTATCTTATCGATGTTGCATTTTCTTTTGCACCCGAGGTCGAACCCGAAAGCGGAGATTACGAACATACATTTTTGATCGAAGTGGATGTACCCGTTATGTATACGTGCTATTATACAACAGACGGCTCGGATCCCACCAAGGAATCGAACAGATACATTAATCCGGTTCCGGCAGCCGAAGGATACAATACTTACAAATTTGTCGTATATGCCAATGACGGAACGCAATCCGAGATCGTTGAAAGAAATTATAACGTTGTTTTAAATACGAGTATCACCGCAGCGGATGCCGTAACGGCATTAAATCAGGGGCTTATCGACAGAGGCTACCTTGATGAATCGGGCCGCCACCGCGAAGGCATTGACGGCACATATATTTTTATGTATTCGACGATCTATCCCATTGAAGGAATGGGTGATTTCTACTTTGTCGTTGAATATATTCAGGATGATCTGGGCAACAACAGAATGACCGGAACATATTATGCCATAGATTGCTACAACGGTATGTTATATACCGTTGATGTAGAGGGAGAGAACGGATACGTTCTTTCACCGTTATAAAATCAATTCGAAAGGAAAACCAAGATGTTTAAGATTTTAAAAGCCGAAGAGATCACGACCAATATTTTTCTTATGGTTGTGAAGGCTCCGAGAGTGGCAAAAACATGCCTCCCCGGACAATTCGTCATTGTCAGGACAGACGAAGACAGTGAAAGAATACCGCTTACCATCTGTGATTATGACAGAGAAGCGGGTACCATAACCATCGTGTTCCAGATAGTGGGCGCAGGTACAAAATTTATGTCTGAACTTAAAGAAGGAGATGCTTTCCACGATTTTGTGGGTCCTTTGGGCAAGCCTTCGGAACTTATAACCGACGGAGTTGATGTAACATCAAAAAAGAACATTCTTTTCGTTGCCGGCGGTGTCGGAACCGCACCCGTTTATCCTCAGGTAAAATGGCTTAAAGAGAACGGCATTAATGCAGACGTTATAGTCGGTGCAAAAACAAAGAGCCTCATAATCCTGGAAGATGAGATGAAGGCAGTTGCCGGAAATCTCTATATTACCACAGATGACGGGTCATACGGCCGCTCCGGTATGGTTACAAAGACTATCGAGGATCTTGTAAACGAAGGCAATAAATATGATGTATGCATAGCCATCGGTCCCATGATCATGATGAAATTTGTATGCAAACTTACAAAGGAACTCAATATCCCGACCGTAGTAAGTTTAAATCCCATCATGGTGGACGGAACCGGAATGTGCGGCGCCTGCCGTGTGACCGTCGGTGATTCCGTTAAGTTTGCATGTGTTGACGGCCCCGAATTTGACGGTCATCTTGTTAACTTCGATGAGGCAATGAAGCGTCAGACACTTTATAAAACAGCCGAAGGAAGAGCATTCCTTGCCGCCAAAGAAGGCAATACGCATCACGGCGGATGCGGTAACTGTTCATAAGTACTTAACGAAATAATATTAGGAGATAAAGAAATGGATATGTTAAAAAAAGTGCCGGTACGTGAGCAGGATCCCGTAAAGCGCGCCGGAAATTTTGAAGAAGTATGTCTCGGATACAATGCCGAGGAAGCCATGGCCGAAGCTTCAAGATGTTTGAATTGCAAAAATGCCATGTGTATCAAAGGTTGCCCCGTTTCCATCAATATTCCCGCTTTTATAGAGCAGGTTAAGCTTGGAAACTTTGACAAAGCATATGACATTCTTTCCGAATCATCGGCTCTTCCAGCTGTCTGCGGCAGAGTCTGTCCTCAGGAAAGTCAGTGCGAAGGAAAGTGTATAAGAGGTATTAAAGGCGAACCCGTTTCCATAGGTAAGCTTGAAAGATTCGTAGCGGACTGGGCAAGAGAAAACGGAAGAAAGCCTCAGGGCGCCACAGATAAAAAGGATAAAAAAGTTGCCGTTATCGGTTCGGGCCCCGCTGGTCTTACATGTGCCGGCGACCTTGCAAAAATGGGATATGACGTAACGATATTTGAAGCCCTTCATCAACCCGGAGGAGTTTTGGTATACGGTATTCCCGAGTTTCGTCTTCCCAAAGAAAAGGTTGTTGCCAAGGAAATCGAAAACGTAAAATCATTGGGCGTTAAGATCGAGACAAACGTTGTGGTAGGAAAGAGCGTTACAGTTGACGAACTTATGGAAGATGAAGGTTTTGACGCGGTATTTATCGGTTCCGGTGCGGGTCTTCCCAAATTCATGGGCATACCCGGTGAAAATGCAAACGGTGTTTTCTCGGCAAACGAATATCTTACAAGAAGCAACCTCATGAAAGCTTTTGATGAAAATTCCGCAACTCCCATTATGAGAGCAAAGAAAGTTGCCGTTGTTGGCGGCGGTAATGTTGCAATGGATGCCGCAAGGACAGCTTTAAGACTCGGCGCGGAAGTGCATGTGGTATACCGTCGTTCCGAAGCGGAATTGCCCGCAAGAGTTGAAGAAGTACATCATGCAAAGGAAGAGGGGATCATATTTAACCTTCTTTCCAATCCCACAGAGATCCTTTCCGATGAAAACGGCTGGGTAAACGGTATCAAGTGTATAAAAATGGAACTCGGCGAGCCCGACGAATCGGGAAGAAGAAGCCCCGTTGAGATCCCCGGCTCCGAATTCGTACTCGATGTTGATGCCGTGATCATGTCTTTGGGTACAAGTCCCAACCCTCTTATCTCTTCGACCACAAAAGGTCTTGAAGTCAATAAGAGAAAATGTATCGTAGCCGAAGAAGAATTCGGTAAAACATCAAAAGACGGTGTTTATGCCGGCGGCGATGCCGTAACGGGCGCCGCAACCGTTATCCTTGCAATGGGTGCAGGCAAAGCTGCCGCAAAGGGTATCGATCAGTATCTTTCCAAATAAAAGGAGTATTTAACTATGCCATGGTGTCCGAACTGTAAACTTGAATATGTTGAAGGAATAAAGATCTGTCCCGATTGTAAGACCGCTCTTGTTGCTACTCTTGAAGAAGCCGAAGAGATAGGCAATCTCGAAGACGAGCTTAATGAAATATCATACGAATCGGTCGATGAAGAAGGGCAGATAGATCCCGATACCGAATTTGGCGGAAGTGACGTTGAAGAAGGTTTATATGCCGATGATGCCATGGCAGCCATTAAAAGTGCCCTCTTAGCCAAGGGTATACCCGAAGAAGAGATCGCGGGTATCATTGAAAACGCACGAAGACGTGCAATGAACACCATACCAAAATACAGATCGTACAAAGAAAAATATGCCGAAAACAAATCCGCTTCAGGAGTTTTGATCGTATTCGGTCTTATCGGCCTTATCGTTCTTGTATTAAATACGATCGGTGTGATAACACTTCCGATAACCGGAAGCTCAAAGTGGCTTGTGACAGGTGTTCTTGGCGTTCTTTTCCTTATTTTTGTCGCATCAGGGGTCAAAGCATATTTATCCTACAAAAAACTTAAGCCCATGATCGCCAGGGAAGAGGAAAATACGGAAAAAGCACTTGAATTTTTAAAAAAGGCCAAAGAAGAAAAACGTTTTGAGATCGACGATCCCGATATTTCCATGGAGGAAAAAAGTCTTATCGTTTCCAATATGGCAGTTGCTGCTCTCGAAGAGGAATTTGACGATCTTGAGCCCGGTTTTTCATATTATGTAACGGACAGCTTTTATTCGGAACTGTTCGACGAAGAACCGGAAGCCGAAACCGAGACCGAAAATGAAGATTAAGATAATATCTGTCGGCAAGATCAAAGAACAATTTTACAGAGATGCCGTTGATGAGTATTTGAAGCGGCTTCAAAAATTTGCGGATGTAAAGATCATCGAACTTCCCGATGAAAAGACATCGGAATCGGCATCTTTAAGGGAAAATGAAATAGTCCTTGAAAAAGAAGGCAGCAGGATACTTGAAAAGATCGATAAAAAAGATCATGTCATTGCCTTATGTATAGAGGGTAAAAAAATGTCCAGCGAAGCCTTCGCCGGAAAAATTTCCGATATATGCATGAAAACCGATACGGTTTCTTTTATCATCGGAGGTTCCTTGGGACTTTCCGAAAAGGTAAAAAGCATGAGCGATCTGAAACTTTCGTTTTCGGATATGACATTTCCCCATCAATTGATGAGGGTTGTCCTGCTTGAACAGATATACAGAGCATTTAAGATAAACAATAACGAACCTTATCACAAATAATATGGAAAAAACCGTTGAATTCAGTGCCGAACAATTAAGAACACTGTTTGGCGAAAATGACCGTTACCTTGAAAAGATGGAACGGGAACTAAATATAATCCTGATAAACAGAGACGGCGTACTTAAAGTCATCGGAAATGAAACCGAAGTCGATTCCGCAATAAGGATGATGAAGCAGCTTGTCAAGTCTTCTCCCGATATGGAGATCGAAGAGCAGAAGATGAACTATGCCATAGATATCAGCAAGACCGAAGATCCGGACAGATTATCGGAACTTGATAAAGACATTATCTGCCATACAATGCTCGGAAAACCGATCAAACCCAAAACTCTGGGGCAAAAAAACTATGTCGATGCGATGAAAAAGAACATGATCGTTTTCGGCATCGGACCCGCGGGAACAGGAAAAACATATCTTGCAATGGCATTGGCCATCACTGCATTTAAAAACAATGAAGTAAGCAAGATAATCCTTACAAGACCCGCTATCGAAGCGGGTGAGAAGCTCGGATTTTTGCCCGGAGATCTGCAAAGCAAAGTCGATCCTTATCTAAGACCTTTGTATGATGCTCTGTATCAGATCATGGGAGCCGATAATTTTCAGAAAAATATGGAAAAGGGGCTGATCGAGGTAGCTCCGTTAGCATATATGAGAGGGCGTACTCTGGAGGATGCATATATAATCCTTGATGAAGCACAGAATACGACACCCGCTCAGATGAAAATGTTTCTGACAAGGATCGGTTACGGTTCAAAAGTAGTCATTACCGGTGACTCAACGCAAAAGGATCTTCCTAAGGATGTAACAAGCGGACTGGATGTGGCCGTAAAGATCCTTAAAAAGATAGAGGGGATCGCAATATGTGAACTTTCCGGCAAAGATGTCGTAAGACATCCGCTTGTACAGAAGATAGTCAATGCATACGAAGCATTTGAAAAGAAAGCCGGGCAGGGGAATAAAGGTAACAAAACAATCAGGGGAAAATAGATCAGGTGAATAAGGAATACAATAAAACGCAGATCGTAACTGCTTTGACATTATTCTTTACTACAACTGTGCTGCCGATGTGTTTGGGTCTGTTAAAAAAGATGTCGGTGGGTGAAATAATAAGAATAGGTGTTATATCCGGATTATTTGCGATATTTGCCGTTTTTACCGTTTTATACGAATATAACATTGATGCTTTTGATAATGACAATAAAGAACATTTATACCGATTTTTATGTGTATATCTGATCGCTTTATTGTTATCCGTGCTGTTTTGCTTTATGGACAGGGCCGGATGGCCGTTTGTGGCCGTCTGTGTATCGTTGGCATTATTTTCCAATAAATTATTGGGAATGTTCTTATCTACCGGGCTTATGATGATAACATGCATGCTTTCCTCTTCGAAGGACGTTATGACGCTTGTTGTGTATACTTTGGCGTCGCTTACGGGGATCATGATCATCAGGATCGTGGATGAGGATTACAATGTTTCCGTCGCCATATTCATAACGGTTCTGTCTCAATTTATACTTGAGACCGCAGGATTTATCTTCCTTGAGAATACCGAACTGTCTCTTGAACAGTTCATCCTTCCGTTTGTAAATGTGGCGATAACGACCATGCTTTTATTCGGAGTGCTCAAATATTACAAGGAAAACATTGCAAACCGCTATCGCAATAAGTATCTTGAACTAAACGATCAGGAATATTCACAGCTTATCAGGCTTAAAGATAAATCAAGAGACGAATATTTCAGATCAATACATACCGCATATCTTACCGAAAGAATAGCAAAGGCCTGCGATTGTAACGTTAATCTTGCAAAAAACCTTGCTTATTATCACAGGATCAAAAAGGTTTTCGGTTACAGCCAGAATGATATCAAGCGTTTTGTCGTGGATAACGGATTTCCGCCCGAAGCCGCACGGCTTGTTGTTGAATTTTCCGACAAAAACGCTCCGCTCATAAAAAAGGAATCAAGTATTGTATATCTTTCCGATAAGCTCATATCTTCATTGATGGCAATATTTAAAAAAGACAAAAAATCGGAAGTCGATTATAATGAACTTATCGACACGATCCTCGATAAACAATATGTTAAAGACGCTTTGGAAGATTCCGATCTTTCAAGAAGGGACTACAAAGCCATAAGAGAAATAATGAAAAAGGAGACTCTTTATTATGACTTTTTACGTTGAGAACGAGACCGGCGAAGAGTTTTCTTTTGATGAAAAAAAACTGATAGAAATGCTTACGGATGCAGTTTTAAAAAAGCTTGATTGTCCGTATAAAGATATCTCGCTTAATGTAACCTTTACCGATGATGAATCCATTAAGGAAATAAATAAAGAATTCAGGGAAATAGACAAGTCTACGGATGTACTTTCTTTTCCCGCTCTTGATCTTGATGTTCCCGGGGATTTTTCTCTGATAAAGGAAAACGATTCATCATATTTCGATCTTGAAACGGGCGAGCTTTTATTGGGCGATATAATGATATCTTTGGAACATGCTCACAAACAGGCCGAAGAGTACAATCATTCATTTAAAAGAGAAATCGCCTTTTTGATAACTCACAGTTTGCTGCATTTATGCGGTTACGATCACATGACCGATGACGATCGCATCGTAATGGAAGACCTGCAGAACGAAATACTTAATTCATTGGGGATCACACGGGAGAATGGTTAATGTCCGGAAACGGAAACGCAAACAAAAGCAAGTTCAATAATTTTATAGTGCAGGGCGGAATCCTTGCTTTGGCAGGTGTGCTCGTAAGAATACTCGGTCTGGCCAAGCGTATACCGCTCACTTACATCATAGGAGATGTCGGAAACAGTTATTATTCGGCCGCATATGAAATATACAATATCGTCCTGACTGTTTCATCTTACGGCATACCTCTTTCAGTATCAAAGCTCGTTGCCGCAAGAGTCAATAAAGGTCAATACAAGAATGCCGACAAGATATTCAAATGTACGTTATTATTTGCTCTTGTAGTCGGATTCCTGGCTTCTTCTCTTGTTTTTGTATTTGCCGCACCGCTTTCGAACATGATGCACGAACCCATGAGTTACCTTGCTTTGAGGGTTTTGTCGCCCACTTTGTTTGTCGTGGCGATAATGGGTGTGTTCAGAGGCTTTTTCCAGGGCCAGGGAACAATGGTCCCCACCGCCTTTTCTCAGCTTATAGAACAGATAATACTGATCGCGGTTTCTTTGACTTCTGCTTACCTGCTTTCCAAAAAAGGAAGTCTGGTCGGTGATTTCTTAAAGAATCCGAATTATAAAAATGCTTACGGTGCCGCAGGTGCGACGCTCGGCTGTTCGGTAGGGGCACTGGCATCCCTTGCTTTTTTGATCTTTATATACAGGCGATCGCATTCATCATTTAAAAGAAAGGTCTTAAGAGACCCTTCGGATAAGATAGAGAGCACCGGTTATGTATATAAGACGCTTATCCTTACAATCGTTCCCGTCGTTATAAGTTCAACGGTAAATAATGTTTCAAATTTCCTTGACCAGTATATCCACAACAGGATAATGGTCGAAAAGGGTCTTGAATCTATAAAATCCGTTAACTGGGGTATTTACTCGGGTAAATATCTGGTACTCATAGGTGTTCCTATTGCCATGGCCAACGCAATGGGAGCTTCGTCCGTTCCTACGCTTGCAGGTATCATGAGAAGAAAATCATATGATGAAGCAAGAGAGAAGATCGGAAGAGTGATCAAGATCACAATGATGATCTCCATACCCTGTGCGATGGGAATGGCAGTACTTGCGCCCGAAGTCATGTATCTTTTGTTTTCAACGACCGATATGACGGCGCCGACGTTGTTAAGAATCGGTGCGCTCGGTATCGTTCTGTTTTCGTTTTCAACGCTTACAAACGGCATCCTTCAGGGTATGAGTAAGCTGAGTAAGCCCATAATACACGGACTGATCGCTTTGGCTGTCCATGTTACTTTACTTGTGGTCTTACTGAAATTTACCGAATTAAACATTTATGCCGTTGCATTTTCAAATAACATTTTTTCACTTGTGATCTGCATTCTCAATGTCTTTTCCATAAAGAGGACTGTAGGATACAGGCAGGAAGTGTTAAAGACTTTTGTATATCCTCTGGTAAGCTCGGTCATCATGAGTCTTGTCATTATCGGATTAAAATTCATACTTTCAAGATCGGGATTATCCAGGCCCGTAACTTTACTTGAGATAGTTGTAGGCATCATAGTCTATTTTGTCGCTATGATCGTATCAAAAGGCATTACCGAAAATGACTTAATGGCTGTTCCCGGAGGCACAAAGTTATATACGGTACTTAACAGATTACATTTAATGTAAGGATCGATTATGAAAAAAATATGTATTGTCGGAGGCGGAGCTTCGGGATTAATGGCGGCATTGGCTGCATTAAAGTCCGGTGGAAGAGTTACTATATTTGAAAAAAACAGCGAAGTCGGTTCAAAGATATTAAGGACCGGCAACGGAAAATGCAATTTTACAAATCTGGATCTTAATGAAACTTTTTATAAAGCGGACGATCCTTCATTTGTAAAACAGGCTATTGACCGTTTTTCAAACGAAGATCTTGTAATGTTTCTTACAAGGCTCGGTCTTCTTATAAAAGAAAAAAGCGGCTGGCTTTATCCTTTCAACGAACAGGCCAAAGCGGTAAGGAATGTTTTGCTTGCCGAAGCCGTTTCTTACGGAGTTGATATAAGAACCGATTCATGCGTCAACATGATCGTTAAAGAAAACGATAAGTTTCTTGTGTCCGTATCGGGTCTTAAAGAACGGGAAGCTTTTGATAAAGTGATCATCGCAACCGGCGGAGTTTCGGGACTTGTCGGCAAAGAAAAATTCAACGGTTTTGATCTGACCGACGGATTTAACATTAAAAGGGAAAAAGCCTTACCCGGACTTGTAAAACTTAAATGCGAAGGACTGGATTTTAAAAACTTAAAAGGTTCAAGATGTGATTGTAACATTACCCTTTTTGTGGAAGACGAACCGGCAAGAGAAGAAGCGGGTGAGCTCATCTTCTGGGATGAAGGAATATCCGGCATATGTGTTTTCAGTCTTTCGAATCATTGCGCCAAAGCTTTGGAAAACAATAAGGAAATAGTCGTAAAACTTGATTTCCTTCCCGATTTTGACGAAGAAAATCTTGCTTCTCTCATAAAGGCAATGTGTCTTGTCAATATCGACAAAACCGTTGAAGAGTTTTTTGCCGGTATGCTTAACGATAAACTCGTAAGAGAAATATGTTTAACAAGCGACATCAATCTAACAGACAAAGTCGGAAGTGTAGGGGCGGATAACATTTTATCCGTTTCACATAAATTTAAAAATGTTTATCTTGTTGTAAAAGGTACCGCTGACTTTACGGATGCGCAGATAATGTTGGGTGGTATAAGGACCGATGAACTTACGAATGATTTTGAATCCAAAAATGTTCCGGGACTTTACATCATTGGGGAGATGACAGATGTTTCCGGTCCATGCGGAGGATATAATCTTCAATGGGCTTTCACAAGCGGTTCGATTGCCGGAGAGAATGCATGTTACTCATAAACCAGCTAAAACTTCATCCGGGTTTTTCTTCCGAAGAACTTAAAAAGAAAGCAGCTTCGGTTCTTAAAGTTTTTGAATCCGAGATAACGGATTTAAAGATTGATAAGATCTCGATCGATGCACGGAAAAAACCGGATATATTTCTGATCGTTTCAGTCATCGTAAATGTAAAAAACGAAGCTTCCGTTTTAAGAAGACTGAATACGGACAGCGTTTTAAAATATGAACCCGTTGTATATTCACCTAAGGTGACCGGTACAGCTGTATTAAAAGAACGGCCGGTCGTGGTCGGTGCGGGGCCATGCGGCCTTTTCGCGGCATATTATCTTGCATCGTACGGTTATAAGCCGATCGTGCTTGAACGCGGCTATGATATCGATTCAAGAATAAACGATGTAAATGACTTTTTTGACGGCGGACGCCTAAAACTAAATTCGAACATTCAATTCGGAGAGGGCGGAGCGGGTGCGTTCTCTGACGGTAAGCTGAACACTCTTGTAAAAGACAAAGAAGGACGAAACAAACAGGTACTTAAAATATTTACCGAATGCGGAGCGGACGAGGATATATTGACCGAGGCCAAACCTCACATAGGTACGGATGTCCTTGTGACCGTAGTCAAAAATCTGAGGGAAAAGATCAAAAAACTCGGCGGAGAATTCAGATTCAACGCTGAAGTTACGGATATAAAGATCTCCGACGAAAAGATCACAGGCCTTACCATAAACGGGTTTGTGGATCAGCCGTGCGATGTATGCATTCTCGCGATAGGCCACAGTGCGAGAAATACCTTTGAAATGTTATACAATAAGGGTATATTGATGAAACAGAAAGAGTTCGCGGTCGGTTTGCGTGTGGAACATTCCCAGGACAAGATCAACCGGGCAATGTACGGCAATGACGAGAATATGCTAAAGATACTGCCGCCCGCAACATATAAACTGACATACAAGGCTTCCAATGACCGCGGAGTATATTCTTTTTGCATGTGTCCCGGCGGATATGTGGTCAATGCTTCTTCGGAATATTCAAGAACATGCGTTAACGGCATGAGTTATAAAAAAAGAGATTCTAAACATGCAAATTCCGCTATAATCGTCTCGGTCGGAAAAGAAGATTTTGAGAGCGATCATCCTCTGGCAGGTATGGAATTTCAAAGAAAACTTGAAGAACGCGCCTATAACGTGGGTAAAGGACATATACCCGTTGAATATTATTCGGATTTCAAAAGAGAGATAACAACCGGTCTTACGGATATGACCGACATAAATCCCGAAAAGATATTTACCTGTGTGCCCGAATGCAAAGGAAGTTACCTCTTTACTTCGTTATCCGAGATCCTTCCGAAAGAGATAAACGAAGCTTTTGTGGAGGGCATGGAGTATTTTAACCGTATAATACCGGGCTTTAACGATGATGACGTTATATTGTCCGGTGTGGAGAGCAGAACTTCTTCACCGGTCAGGATAGTAAGAAACGATCTTTTTGAAAGCACCGGTTTAAAGGGCCTTTATCCGGCCGGAGAGGGCGCCGGTTATGCCGGAGGCATAATGAGTGCGGCCATGGACGGAATGAAGGTATTTGAGGCTATAGCGAGGGTATACAAGCCAATGGAGAACCGAATATGAACATGGATGAAACCATAAAAAGGATAAATGAGCTTTATCATCTGTCCAAAGAAAGAGGATTGTCGCCGGATGAAAAAGACGAACAGACAAGACTCAGAAAAGTCTACATAGATTCAATAAAAGCCAATCTTAAAAGTCAGCTCGATAACATTGAGGTTATAGAAAAAGACGGCAGTATTCATGCTTTACACAAAAGAGGGGAATGAGCAATAATATGGAAAAGTCAGAGATCAGAAGGGAATTAATCAAAAAAAGGGACGAGATATCCGACGATATCTGGAACGAACATTCAAAAACCATAGAAAAGAACATAATGAAAAGCCGGTTATACAAAGAGTGCTCAAAATTACTTCTTTATGTTGATTATCACGGTGAAGTCGGAACATTTACACTTATTGAAGATGCGCTTATAAACGGAAAAGCCGTATATCTTCCCAAGGTTCATGAAGGATTTAACGAAGCCAGAATGGATTTCTACAGGATCGCATCTTCGTACGAGCTTGTGGACGGACCTTTAGGCATACCCGAGCCCATACCGAACGTTGAAAAGTGCTTCTCTTACGAAGATTTTAAAGACGAAAAGCTTCTTATGATCGTTCCCGGTGTGGCTTTTGATCTTAACGGAAACAGACTCGGATACGGCAAGGGTTATTATGACAATTATCTTAAAGATAAGCCCAATATCGTGACTGTCGGAGTATGCTTTTCCATGCAGCTTAAAGATGAGATCCCCGCAGACGAATCTGATGTTAAGCTTGATCTAATCGTTACGGAAAAAACACCGTTGGATAAAATTGATTCAGACAAATTTAAGTAAGGATATATATGTTAAATTCCGAAGAAACAAGACAACTTGATTATATTGAAAAACTCAAAAAGATAGTAAGTGATAAAGAAAGATCGTTAAACAGAAAACTGACCTGTCAGGTCACAACGTTCGGATGTCAGATGAACGCAAGGGACTCCGAAAAACTTCTGGGAATATTAAAAACAGTGGGTTTTGAAGAAACCGATTCCGATGAGGCGGATTTTGTCATTTACAATACCTGTACCGTAAGAGATAATGCCAATCAGCGTCTTTACGGTCGGCTTGGTGCATTAAAACCTTTTAAAAAGAAAAATCCCGAAATGAAGATCGCTCTTTGCGGCTGTATGATGCAGGAGCCTTCCTGTGTAGATAAGATCAACAAAAGTTATCGTTTTGTCGATCTTATTTTCGGTACGCATAATATATTCTGTTTTGCCGAGCTGCTCGTTAAAATGTATGAGACGGGCGAACGGGTCGTGGAAGTATGGAATGCTACCGATATGATAGTGGAACAGCTCCCGGTCTCAAGAAAGTATTCTTTTAAATCGGGCGTAAATATAATGTTCGGATGCGACAATTTCTGCACATTCTGTATCGTCCCTTATGTAAGAGGAAGAGAGCGCAGCAGAAAACCCGAAGATATCGTACGTGAAACAGAAGAACTTGTTAAAACCGGAGTTGTCGAAGTAATGCTGCTCGGGCAAAATGTCAACTCATACGGAAAAAACTTGAATGAACCGGTTTCTTTTGCCGGACTTTTACAACGTATCGAAAAGATAGACGGACTTAAGCGGATAAGATTCATGACGCCTCATCCCAAGGATCTGTCCGATGAACTTATCAATGTTGTGGCCGCATCAAAAAAGATATGCCATCACATTCACCTTCCGTTACAATCGGGATCGTCAAAAATATTAAAGAAGATGAACCGTCGATACGACAAAGAACAGTATCTTGCTTTAGTTGATAAGATTAAGGCCAAGATCCCCGACGTTTCGATCACTACCGATATCATCGTCGGTTTTCCCGGTGAAACTTATGAGGATGTTCTTGAGACTATCGATGTTATCGACAAAGTTAAATTCGATAATGCGTTTACCTTTATATATTCAAAAAGAACCGGTACGCCTGCGGCGGCAATGGAAGATCAGGTCGATGAAGCATGTGTCAAGAAACATTTTGACCTGGTCCTTAAAAAAGTGCAGGAAAGTGCAAAAGAACGTACAAAGCGTTTTGAGAACACTGTTCAGACCGTTCTCTGCGAAGAAGTCAACGAAAGCGATCCTTCTTTTATCGACACCAGAATGGAATCGAATAACGTTGTACATATAAAAGGTACCCCGGATCTTATCGGAAAATTCGTAAAAGTAAAGCTTACCGAATTTCACGGCTTTTATTATACCGGTGAGATAATCAACGAAAACGAGAGTGGACAAAATGGCTGAATTTACTCCCATGATGCAACAGTATCTGGAGACAAAAAAAGATTATAAAGATTGTATCCTGTTTTATCGCCTCGGCGATTTTTATGAAATGTTTTTTGAAGATGCGGAGATAGCATCAAAAGAACTCGAACTTACATTGACCGGAAAATCATGCGGACAGGAAGAACGCGCACCTATGTGCGGGATTCCTTATCATGCTGTCGACAATTACTTAAACAGACTCGTCAACAAAGGCTACAAAGTTGCTATCTGTGAACAGGTTGAAGATCCCAAACTTGCCAAAGGACTTGTAAAAAGAGAAGTTACAAGAATAGTTTCAAGAGGCACAAATCTTGACACTCAGTCCTTGGAAGCATCGGAAAACAGTTTCTTAATGTGCATAGTATATCTTGATAACGGAACCGGTATAAGTGTCGTTGACATTACTACCGGTGATTTTTATGCAACGGAAGTAAAGGATATACGCGGCATAGCGGATGAGATTAACAGATATTCACCCAAGGAGATCATCTGTAATGATGCCTTTTTAATGTCGGATTTTCCTTTCGATACTTTAAAAGCCAAAAACGGTCTTTCATATTCGGCCATCCCGGCTCATCATTTTGACGAAAGAGAATCGCTTAAGGCCTTAAAACTTCATTTTAAAGTCAATTCCGTCGAAGGACTCGGATTAAATGATTTTAAGAACGCAACGGTTGCCGCCGGTGCCGTACTTTCGTTTCTTTTTGAGACCCAGAAGAATTCCCTTTCAAATCTTACGAACATAAAGCCTTACGAATCGGGCAGTTTTATGCATCTTGATTCAGCGACCAGAAGAAATCTGGAACTTACCGAAACAATGCGCGAAAAGCAGAAGAGAGGATCTTTGTTGTGGGTTCTTGATAAGACCAAGACAGCTATGGGCGGACGTCTTTTAAGATCATATATAGAACAGCCGCTTCTTGAGATCGGCGAGATGAACCGACGCCTAGATCTTATCTCCGAATTGTGTAAGAATCCGGTTTCAAGAGACGAGTTAAGAGAATATCTTCAAAGCGTTTACGATCTTGAAAGGCTTCTGGGCCGTATTTCATACAAAACCGCCAATGCAAGAGATCTTATCGCTTTTAAGAACTCTCTTTACATCCTTCCTCATGTAAAGACCCTGTTAAACGATTTCGATTCGGATCTTGCGACCGAGATAAAAGATGAGATCGATACTCTGGGCGATATTTATAAGATGATAGAAGAAGCCATAGTCGAAGAACCGCCTCTTACGCTTAAAGAAGGGGGTATCATAAAAGACGGTTTTTCAAATGATATAGATACATTAAAGCGTGCAAAGACGGAAGGCAAACAGTGGCTTTTGGAACTTGAAGCCAAAGACAGGGAAAGGACCGGCATCAAGAACCTTAAGATCAAATACAATAAAGTATTCGGTTACTATTACGATGTCACAAACTCGTTTTTAAATCTCGTACCGGAAGATTATATAAGAAAACAGACTCTTGTCGGTTCGGAAAGATATACGACTCCCGAACTTAAAGAGATGGAAGATAAGATATTAAATGCCGAAGACAAGCTCTACGGTCTTGAATATGACATTTTCTGCGATATCAGGGATTCGATCGCCGCAAAAGTGGACAGGGTATACAAAACAAGCAAAGCGATCGCAAAACTGGATGTTTTCGCTTCTCTTTCCTATGTGGCAGAAAGAAATCATTATGTAAGACCGAAACTTAATGAAAAAGGAGAGATAAAGATCTTTGACGGAAGGCATCCTGTTGTCGAGATGCTTATGGACGGCGGATTGTTCATCCCGAACAATACGCTTCTTGATAACGGCAAAAACACCATTTCCATTATAACGGGCCCCAATATGGCAGGAAAATCAACTTATATGAGACAGGTGGCGCTGATCGTACTCATGGCTCAGATAGGTTCTTTCGTACCCGCCAAAGAAGCCAATATCGGTATAGTGGACAGAATATTCACAAGAGTCGGAGCATCGGACGATCTATCAAGCGGTCAGAGTACCTTTATGGTCGAGATGAATGAAGTGGCCAATATTTTAAGGAATGCCACATCAAATTCTCTCTTGATCCTTGACGAGATCGGACGCGGAACATCAACCTTTGACGGCTTGAGTATCGCCTGGGCTGTGATCGAACATATAAGCAACAAAAAGATTCTCGGTGCAAAGACCTTATTCGCGACGCATTATCATGAACTTACCGAACTTGAAGGCAAGATGAACAATGTAAACAACTACTGCATCGCGGTAAAAGAAAACGGTGAGGACATTGTTTTTTTGCGTAAGATCATCAAAGGCGGTGCGGACAGAAGCTACGGTATACAGGTTGCAAGACTTGCGGGTATACCCGAAATAGTGTTAAATCGAGCAAAAGAAATATCGGAGCAGATATCCGATAACGATATAACCGAAAAAATTCAGAACATACAGATAAATATCAAAAACACAAACGATAAGCCCAAGGTTAAGGAGGAAGAGGATATCAACCAGATGTCGTTATTTGACACGGTCAAAGACGAAGATATAATAGACGATCTTTTATCTTTGGACCTTACAAACATGACACCGCTTGATGCATTAAACAACTTATCCCGCCTTCAGAACAAGCTTATAAACAGGTGGTAAAAATGAGCAACATCATTCTTTTGGACAGTGCAACGATCGACAAGATCGCAGCAGGTGAAGTGATCGAACGGCCTGTAAATGTTGTAAAGGAATTACTTGAAAATTCGATCGACGGCGGTGCCGATATAATCAATGTCGAGATAAAAAACGGCGGTCAGGATCTTATAAGGGTTACCGATAACGGCTTCGGTATCGAAAAAGATCAGGTAAAATCCGCTTTTTTAAGGCATGCTACAAGCAAACTTACGGATATCAAAGACCTTGAATCTTTACATTCACTCGGTTTTCGGGGCGAAGCGTTATCGAGTATCAGTGCCGTTTCAAAAACAGAAATGATCACCAAGACAAAAGAAAGTTTACTGGGTACATATATAACCATAGACGGCGGAAAATTATCCTCGTTTGAAGAGATCGGTGCGCCAAACGGTACGACGGTAATTGTAAGACAGCTTTTTTACAATACTCCCGCCAGAAAGAAATTTTTGAAAAGTGCGACGGCAGAAGCCGCAAGGATAGAAGACCTTATTGAAAAGATTACATTAAGTCATCCTGAGATCTCATTTACATTTATAATAAACGGAAAGACCAAATTCACCACAAGCGGCAACGGCGACTTAAAAGACGTAATATACAGGATACGCGGACGCGAGATATATGACAGGCTTTTACCTGTCGGACATGATGATGACGGTCTTAAGATATCCGGATTTATTGCAAGACCCGAATATAATGTCGGTACGAGAGAAGAGGAAGTGTTCTTTGTAAATAAACGGCTTGTAACCTCCAAAGATCTTTCTTTGGCTTTGGAAGACGGGTTCCACGGATATCTTATGCAGCACAGATTTCCGTTCGGCATTGTATTTATCGATATCGATCCTTCATCCATCGATGTAAATGTCCACCCTCAAAAATCCGAGATACGTTTCGATGATATCTTTAAAGTAAGGGATGCGATCATCGATTGTGTGGCAAAGAAACTGCATGAGCCCGAACTTATACCCGTCGTCAGCGTTTCAGATGAATCGGAAAAAGTGATCGAAGCCGAAAATGTAAAACAAAATCCTATTACCGCGCAAGAGGACAGAACGCCCGATCTTCACTTTGAGGAGGAAAATGTAAACGTTGAACCGGCCATTATAAGTGCTGTCGAAAAGCCACGCCCGGTTGAACATTCTCCCGAACCGTTTGAAACAAAGAGGATCATTGAAAGAGAACTTACCAAAGCACCGACCGAGCCGTCAATACCGGAATACAGACAGGACAATATGTTTGAGGAAAGGCTCATAGATGATGCTCCTTTAAAAGAATACAGGATCATCGGTCAGGTTTTTGATACATATTGGCTTATAACGTTAAACGACAATCTTTATATCGTTGATCAGCATGCCGCACATGAAAAGCTTAATTACGAAAGATTTTTAAAAGCTTTTGAAGATAAGAACGGTGCTTATACCCAATACATCAACCCGCCTATGGTCATGCATTTGACAAGGCAGGAAGAGATGTCTCTTAAAGAAAACATGGATACCTTTACAAGGGTCGGTTTTGAGATCGATGATTTCGGCGATAAAAGCTATGCGATAAGAGGTGTTCCGATCGAACTATACGGTAATACCGCCGAAGAAATGTTCAAACGCCTTTTATATGAGCTTTATGAACACGAAAAGATAAACAACCCCAAGGTTGTCCTTGAAAAACTTGCATCCATGTCATGCAAGGCTGCCATAAAAGGCGGAATGAAGATAAGCTTCGAGGAAATGAGCCAACTAATGAAACAGCTTATGAGCCTTGAAAATCCGTATCATTGCCCTCACGGAAGACCTGTCTTTATATTGATAACCAAAAACGAACTTGAAAAGAAATTTAAACGTATTGTCTGAATGGAACCTTTGATCATCATTTCCGGTCCGACGGCCGTAGGAAAAACAGATATATCCGTAAAGCTTGCAAAGAAAATAAACGGAGAGATAATTTCCGCCGATTCCATGCAGGTTTATAAAGGTATGGATATCGGCTCCGCAAAGATCAGCATTTCGGAAATGCAGGGAGTAAAGCATCATCTTATCGATATACTTGATCCTTTCGATGAATTCAATGCCGCATTGTTTAAAGAATATGCGCTTGAAGCGATAAAAGATATCCGCTCCGGAGGTCATATACCCATCGTCGCAGGCGGCACGGGCTTTTATATCCAGGGTCTTTTATATGATGTGGATTTTGACAAGAGCAAAGGCGATATCCCAAAGATCAGGAAAAAACTTGAAGAAGACCTCAAAACGCACGGTAATTTATATCTGTACGAAAGGCTTAAATCCGTCGATCCGGAGAGTGCAGAGATCATACATTCAAACAATGTTAAAAGAATGATCCGAGCTCTTGAATTTTACGAAGAAACAGGAGAGAAGTTAAGTGCGCACAACGATAAAATGCACCAAAACATTTCCCCTTACAATTTTGCATATTTTGTGTTAACGTTTGACAGACAGAAATTATACGAAAGAATCGACATGCGTGTCGACAAGATGATAAGCGACGGCCTTGTCAGTGAGGTGAAGGCTCTTAAAGACAAAGGTCTGAGCAGAGCCAATACTTCAATGCTTGGTATAGGATACAAGGAGATCCTCGATCATCTTGACGGAAAGTATTCTCTCGAAGAAGCCGTCGATATCATAAAAAAGGAAACAAGACATTTCGCCAAAAGACAGATGACCTGGTTCAGACGCGAAAAAGAGATCATATTTATCGACAAAGACGATTATGCGGATGACGAAGCAATCCTTGAATATATGCTCAATGTATTAAACGAAAGGAAAATAGTCTTATGACCGAAAACATAAATGTGTTTTACAAAGAAGCGGGTATTGATGAAGATGTATACCTGTTGGGTGAAAAGATCCTTTTTAAACTTAAGGATAAATTTGCCCGGATCGATGAGATAAGCGAGATCAATCAGCTTAAAGTCTTAAATGCTTTTAAAGAATGCAATGTAAGCGAAGCATGTTTAAACGGTACCACAGGGTACGGATACAACGATCTCGGAAGGGAAACTCTGGAAAAAGTGTATGCGAAAGTCTTTAAGACCGAAGACGCATTGGTACGCCCGCAGATAACATGCGGAACCCATGCGCTTGCACTTGCCCTTATGAGCAACTTACGCCCCGGCGATGAACTTTTAAGCCCCGTGGGAAAGCCATACGATACCATGGAGGAAGTGATCGGTATAAGGCCGTCTGTGGGTTCTCTTAAAGAATACGGCATATCATACAGGCAGGTCGATCTTCTTGAAAACGATGCATTTGATTACGAAGGCATAAAGAATGCGATAAACGAAAAAACAAAACTTGTCACTATCCAAAGATCCAAAGGCTATCAGACAAGAAAATCTTTTTCCGTTGATGAGATCGCACATCTTATAAGCTATATAAAGTCAGTAAAGCCCGAAGTGAAAGTCATGGTAGATAACTGTTACGGTGAATTTACCGAGGTACACGAACCCTCCGAATACGGTGCCGATATGGTAGTCGGTTCACTGATCAAAAATCCCGGAGGCGGGCTTGCTCCGATCGGAGGATACATTGCCGGCACGAAAGAATGTGTTGAAAATGCCGCATACAGGCTTACAAGCCCGGGACTCGGAAGAGAAGTCGGCGCCTCCCTTAATGCTTTAAGAAGCTTATACCAGGGCTTTTTCCTTGCTCCGACCGTAACCGCATCCGCTTTAAAAGGAGCTTTGTTTGCAGCGGGAATATATGAACTTTTGGGTTTTAAATGCGTCCCTTCGATGAATGAGACCAGACACGATATCATTCAGGCCGTAACATTTAATAATCCGGACATGCTCATCGCTTTCTGCGAAGGCATACAATCCGCTTCACCGATCGATGCCTTTGTTAGACCCGAGCCTTCCGATATGCCCGGATACGATTCAAAGGTCATAATGGCAGCCGGTACGTTTATATCCGGAGCAAGTATAGAATTATCCGCGGACGGTCCGTTAAGATCTCCCTATGCCGCATATTTTCAAGGCGGGATCACGTGGCCGCACGTAAAATACGGCATATTGTCCACTGTTCAGCAGCTTAAAAATAAACACCTTATAACTGTTTAAATTATTGATTTATTATGTTATCATAAATATCGATTTTGAAAAGTTAAAAGTAATTCT
>JAEEGL010668958.1_pt1 | contig 26465 bp, 27 predicted proteins | sample 9134231 | NCBI WGS metagenome assembly JAEEGL01 (sample SAMN16246548, study PRJNA631951) | gut metagenome | biome: gut microbiome; feature: rumen; material: fiber-attached | host: Bos | place: Iran: Karaj | collected 2018-10 | reverse complement strand
TATTTAGCCACTTTTCGCATAATTACTGCGTTTTTCGGCAATCGCATTTTTGCCCTTCATACCCGACCTGTCATCCGTTCGAATCGGATCGCCGCTACCATATTGGGACGCTTATTTTGATACAAAGTAAGCGTCTTTCTTTATGCACCCGGCAATTTTGAAAAGCCCATACAGTCTGGGCTTTTTCGGCATCTTTCACACGATTGCTTTTTCAAGGCAGTAAAAATGAAGCCTGTCAGATCATTTTGACAGGCTATTTTCTGCTGCTTTGCTGGTTTTCGCAAAAGCTATCGTGTGCGAGATGGGTAATCGTGTGCAAGATGGGTAATCGTGTGCAAGATGATAATGACCTAAAGAAAGATAAAAACTGGTGTTATCTGCGGCACAAATTCTCTGAAAAACTTTTTGCTATCTCGTATATAGCCTTGTAACCAACAAGTTTATATTTGTGCCACGCTGCAAAGAAACGAGTCCTTTCTTAATTGCCTTCCAAGACGAGTAATAGTTGTCGTATGTAGTACTGCTTTTGTCACTGAAAATGAAATCAGCAAAGCTTTCCGGTAAAGAATAATGATCACTGAAATACGTTGCCATTTTTATTTTCTCATAATAAGCCAAGTTGGCATCATTGAAAAGAAAATGATCAAGGTTTGAGGAGAAATAATAAAGCGAATAGTTTATTGACCTTTTCCCAACAGAGAGTTCATCTATTGTCAGAAGATGCTCGATGTTTTTCCGCTTTCTGTAATTTCTCTCTTGCATCCATTTAGTGGAGCGCGCTTTTCCTTCCGGGTCTGCTACAGCAATGTGGTCGTCATAGTACAAAGTATTCTTTGGCTTGGCGCTTGTGCTAAGACTTTTAGCAAATTCGGATTCTGCTTCAGTGAATGGCGAGACACAAGTATCGGGAATATAAGCGCCATCAAGATCAATTATGTGAATGATGTGGGTTATTTCATTCCATCCTGGTCTTCCGGCGATTTTTGCATCTTGGTTCTTGAAGTAATATTTATAGATCATTTTCTCTATATTATCATCATTAACCCCACTCAACGAAGTAATATCGCCGTGATTCTCGCCCTGGAATTCCGCATAGCGGAACTGGACATCAACATTATCACCGCCTATTTCATCGAATAATGCATCGAAGGCGTTTCTTAAAGCATCAATATCGCTTTGCCCGTCCACGCAGAAACATATGTGGGCTTTTCTCGAAGAAATGGAAGGTTTCACGGTTATCCCTCCTTTTGAATCTTATGTAAAGCTTGTGTAATTCGAATGTTTTTAGTTTTCTTGTAAAGCTCTACATCTTGATCTCCAAACTGGACCTCTCTAAGGTATAGATCTCTTAAATTGTTAGAGTTCCCTACATTTTTTAGTTTGTAATATCTATTATCAGGATCTGTGGTTGTGAATCTGATAAACTTCTTGTCTAGCACTTCAAGAGGGCGCAAATTGTGAGATGTAAAGATCAACTGTCCCTTTCCAGAATCCTCGAATATTTCAAGAAGTTCACCTAAGAGATATTCAAAAACACCTGAATCGAACTCGTCTACAACAAGGGTAGTTGAGCCTTGATTAAAGGCTAAGATATAAGCGCCAAGCAACGTCACAAGCTTAATAATACCATCGGATTCATAATCAAGGGGGATCTCTCTTTCTCCGCGGATAGCCATGATCTGTACATATTGAGCATCTCTTCCCTTTTCATCTTTAGTGGGAGAAGAGTAGATTTTAAGCCTGAGATCCGGAATCAAGGAATCCAAGACCGTGTTAAGCATATCTATTGTTTTTTCAATGCTTTGGAAAAACTTGTCGGGCACAACGTTGTCTTTCCCAGTTAGCATAAATGGTCTATACCGTTCTGGCAGATAGACGGGTACACCGGCTTTATATGCTACGGTTCCGGGAGCTCTAGATCCTGTTACATATAGAAAACTCGTAGCAAAAAGATTTAGTTCTGCGAGTATTTCATAGTATCTCGAACTTGCATTCTCCGTATTCACGAGATTGAAGCTTTCTGAAACGGCATGATTAAAGACGAAGGATTGAGAATCCTCATATAAGCGTCTTTTTAAATACGCCAAATCGTCCAGGACATTTTTGCTGCTTTTATCATAGTAATACTCAGCAAGAGAATCTGGGCACAAGAGATATTTGCTAGTATCAATAATCGTGTGGATTCGTCCTATGCTTCCGTCCGCATATAGATTTGTCTTAATAATCTCGTCCGAAATGGCAAGATACTTTTTTTCGTTTTCAGTATTATCTGCTGACGCTGTTTCCGTGCCATGCTCGTTTTCCTTGTTTGTCTTGACTTCGAGCTTTGCTTCATAAGAAACAGAGACAACATCTCCATTGGTGTACTGGAAATCAAATTCTATGCAAATTACAGCAAAGCCGGTCAATACATCAATGAATCTTGTATAGTAAGGGGTAATTCTCGCACCGCTGATAATACCTTTGACTAAATCAATAGCTTCTACAAGAGAAGATTTCCCTGATCCGTTTTGCCCATAGAGTCCAAGAATATCAGCCTTGGTATCGTAGGGGATAAACTCTTTTGCACAGTTAAAATCTATGACTCCGTGTTGCACACCTTTGAAGTTCGTTAACTCAATATGCTTGATCCTTACGAAAGGGAGCCTGTTTGAATGGTTTTCATAAATTGGGAACATTTTGCTTTCCTCCGTTATTGCTATAGATAATACTATATGTTCCCCGCCCGATTGTCAATACTGAAAATATAAAATCGAATAAAATATTCGACTTTCGCAATTCAAATCGCGTTTTATCGGGAATATTGTCGGATGCAAGGCTTTGATGACGTTGTATGAGCCTGCCTAACTTGTGATGTCGAGATCGCTTTTTGATAACCGAATGCTAACGATGTGTTGACAAGGTGTAATTGGCGTGATATCATCTCCCTGCCTATAAAGAGTGCGCGAGAGACAAGCTCGTTGACCGCACGACAACCTGCCCCGTGGGGTAAGGTGCCAAAGCTTGACCGATGGGTTTGATCAAAAGCGCTTATTTGCACCCGTCGGTAACGATGGGTGCTTTTGTGTGCTCCGAATAGGCAAATAACCTATTGGAGGACACAAACATGCGAACCATTCTGAACCTACTCAAAACAAAAGGAAACGTCAACGTCTATCTCAGCAGCAAAGCCGTCTGCGATCTGTTCTTGCGGAACGCGGAACAGGAGGGCTTTGTATTCCGTAACGGCAGAAAGCCGACGGAATCACCGTATAACGATCTCATTGCCGTTCATCGCGATTTCACGCTCGGACATCACGGATTCGCAGGACATGAGGCGTTTCGTTTGAAAGGCAAAATGAAGCCGATCGTTCCGACTGTTTGGATCGACTATGCGAAGTACCTTGCAGGCGATCGGAAATACGTCATCCGCCGGGACAGACCGTGCCATTTCAGCGGCGCGAGGTGCAGATAATGGATCGTTCCGCAATTGTGATTCATGTGCCGCACGCTTCGACGTTCATCCCGGACGCGGAACGCGGCGCCTTTCAATGCGATCTTGAAGACGAGCTTTTGAAAATGACGGATCATTACTGTAACGAATTGTTCTGCGGTGACTGCCCGGCTGTGGTTTTTCCCGTCAGTCGGCTTGTCTGCGATCCGGAGCGGTTTCGTGATGATACGCAGGAATCCATGTCTGCGGTGGGGATGGGCGCCGTTTATACGCGCACCCATAACGGTGCGTTGTTGCGAATTGTCGATGATGGATCGCGTGAACGGATCCTTCGGACGTACTATGACCCGCATCATAAAGCGCTGACAAATGCGGTGCAGACAACGCTCGATCGGAACGGCAGATGCCTGATTATAGACGGACATTCATTCCCTGCAAAACCGCTTCCGTATGAGCACGATCAAAACCCGTATCGCCCGGACTTTTGCATCGGAACGGATCCGCATCATACGCCGGATGATCTGATCGAGACGGCTGTCCGCTTTTTGGAAACACGAGGGTATACGACGATGATCAACGCGCCGTTTTCGGGGACGCTCGTTCCGATGATGTTCTATACGAGGGACAAAAGAGTCAGTTCCATTATGATCGAAATCAATCGCGGTCTTTACATGTATGACGATGGAACCCGAAACAAGAGGTTTTCCGTAATAAAGGCGGATGTACAGGCATTACTGACACTTTTTTCTGAAATTCCTTCATAAAGATCGCTTGTGTTCCGATTTATGGGACAGGTCTTATGGCAGACTGTAGGTGTAAAGAAGAAAAAGATCACTTTCAGAGGAGATTCCCAATGCGGTATTACATGGTAACGGCGAAGTGCGGACACGTTGGCAAAGGGTATTATATCCCGATCACATTCCCCGTCAGAGCGGAATCGGCAGCGGAAGCCGCATCTGCAACAAGGGACTATCCCCGCGTGAAGCACAATCATAAGGACGCGATCCTTTCTGTCAGAGAATCGGACTCTTACGAGTACGATGACCAACGGCAGGTCAACAACTACGATCCCTACCTTATGTGCAAAAACCGGCAGGAGCAGCGGCGCGAATACGATGCGATCTTCAACCGTCTAATCGAGGAAACCGGCTGGGAAGATGAATGTGAAAAAGAACTTCCTGAGAAAGCAGTCTTTTCGGGAAAGAAGCGGATTCGCAACGTGAGACAGTACGCAAGAGAACAGGCAGCAACGTACGCGATGCTGGAAGCGATTTGAGAAAAGGAGGACGAGGCAATGTTTGACAGTATTCTTGATCTTTTTGACTTGAACGGCGACGGCGAACTGGACGGAATCGAAATGGCAATGGCATATACGGTGATGTTTGGGGACGATGAAGCAAAGGAACCGGATCCCTGGGGGTTCGATGAGAGTAACGACGATTGGGAGGAATGAAACATGCGTATGATGGGATTTGGAAGAGAAGACAGGAATGATACTCCGAATGTGGTGACCCCGCAGGTGGAAGAACCCAAGAAGCCGGTCCGTTCCCTGGTACGGGTGAGGTTTGAGGATTTCGAACGTGAACTGACATATTTCAATGACCGTTTTGATCTGAACTGTGGCGATCGTGTTTTCGTAAGCGGCAAATTGGAAGGGAAACCCGGCTTTGTAACTTCGGTAACGACGAAGTTCAAGATCAGGCTGTCCGATTACGAGCGCGTAATCGCGCTTGCGCAGACGCCGATTCACGGCGCATACAAGCCGGTAGCAGATAAAATGCTCAGCTATGACAGCAACGCACTCTCCCCGGAAGCATTTCGTACATGGATTCTGCCGCCGGAAGAACAGGTGCTGGATGAGGAAGACGAGATCATCTATGGCGACGGGTATGAGATACCCCTGGATGATCCTCACAGAGCAGACGGGGTCGAGCCTGCGGTCTTTGATCGTGCGGTGGAGTACTGCAGATCCGGAAAAATCGGATATGTTTCCGTTAAGGACGGTGTCGGCCGCGCGTTTGTACGAGGCAAGGAATGGTATGAACTCGAGTTCCGGCTTCGCAACAATACGATCGTTGAAGCGTATTGCGGGTGTCCGTTCCCGGGACTGTGCAAGCACCTGCTTGCGGTAGCAATCATGCTTTCAGTGATCAGCCGGAACGGAGACATCGATTTAGACCGTAACTTCGTACTGATTGACGCCACCCGGTTCTTTGACATGATCAAGCACAACGAGCAGGCAGTAACGCTGTAAACCGAGTTTGGGGACGGGATCGGAACGATCTCCTTTCCGCACACCCCCACCCGATCCCTCTCCCCAAATAAAACAAGGAGTGTCTTTATGAACAATCGCATTTCATTGGGCGGAATCGTCATATTTGTAATCGTGCTTTTGCTTCTGTATGCAAGCTGCACCGGCAGCAGCCGGACGTACTCGACAAGTTCGTCCTCTACAAGCAGGCGCACCTATCGCCCGACGTCAACGTACAAGCCTATAACCCCAAAGCCGACGACAGCCATTAGAACGACGCGGAAGCCGAAAGCGACATCAAAGCCGAAGGACGATCCCTACAACGCATCTGACTACGCGCACGTTGATGATTTCTATTATGATCATTGGGATGACTTTGTTGACTTTGAAGAAGCAGAAGATTACTACGACGAACACAATTGAGGGAGGTCAAAGATGAACGGCACAAACGTATTTGTTTACGGCACGCTGATGCGCGGTGAACGCGCGCATTCTTATCTTTCGAAGGCGGAGTTCGTGGGGGAATACCGCCTTTCCGATTACGCGATCTATAACCTCGGCTGGTATCCGGGCATTCGCCCGAAGAAAGGCGGCGTCGTGTACGGCGAGGTGTATGCCGTCGACGACAGAATGCTGCGGGAAATGGATCGCTACGAGGGCGAGGGATCACTCTATTATCGGACGCCGGTAACCGTCGAGAACGACAATGATAGAATCGACGCAGTTGCCTATGTTTACGCACATGAAATCTACGGGAACGAGATCGCAGGAGGGAGATGGAACCATGGTCGAGACTGAGATAGAAAGAGGTGTCTTGCATGAGGGACAGTAAGCAATATAGCGGCGATGGAACGGTTGCGACAATGGCAGACAAGATGTTTTATTATTTCGCGTACGGGTCAAACATGGATGAAGACCAAATGGAATACCGCTGTCCCGGCGCCAGGCTTCTTCACAAAGTAACCATTCCGGACTATACGTTTCGTATCGATTCCAGGGGCGTAGCTTCGATTATTCCGAAACGCGGAGCAAAGGTCACCGGCCTTCTGTGGGAGATCAATAAATACCACATTCTGTCACTGGATAGGTTTGAAGGGATCAAAGGCAGGTATTATCGTAGAGTAGCGGTGCCGTTGGAACATGAAGGACGAACGATAACGGCGATCGCCTATTTGTCAAACTCTAACTGCGACAGACAATACACGCCAAAGCCTGGATACATGGAAAAGATTATAAAGGCGGCAAAAGTTCACGGTTTTGATGACGCGTATATCCGTGAACTTGAGACGTTTCTGCAGTAACAAGAAAACAGCTCGTTTTCTTCATCAGATTTGATCTGCAAAAACGCTCGTCCGGGAATTGCTCTTGCTATGTTTCTATGTTATAATTATTGTAAATATATACAATCAAGGAGCGCATATGGACGCAATCAGTACGAAAGTTGTAGAACAATTCAAAGGGAAAATTGTAAGAAAGGATCTCACCGCGTTAATGAAGCGCGGGGCAAATGTCCCTACATATGTTCTGGAGTATCTTCTTGGCATGTACTGTGCGACGGATGACGCTTCCGCTATCGCGGTCGGTGTAGAGAAGATCAAAAAAATCCTTTCTGAAAACTATGTACACCCGGAGGAGAGTGAAAAAATCAAATCGTATATCCGCGAAAAAGGCGAATATACCGTGATAGATAAGATTACGGCAACTTTAGATGAATACCATGATTGTTATTCAGGCAATTTTACGAATCTTGATATTGGATCTTTTGTCTTGCCGGATGAATATGCGATTAATTACTCGAAAATTTTGATGGGCGGGATTTGGTGCATGGTAAGGATCGCGTATGTTTATAGCGAAACTACGGCACAGGGGAACAAATCACGTCAAAGAAAAAGAAGCAATCCAATGGATTCCCCATTTAAGATTATCAGCTTGAAGCCAATTCAGATGCCAAATCTGAACGTACATGATATTATTTCCAAAAGAAAGTATTTCACAACAAATGAGTGGATCACACTCATGCTTCGATCATCGGGAATTGAGCCCTTACAATTTAACGATAAAGAGCAGCTTCACTTTTTGGAGCGGTTGGTTCCTTTTGTAGAAAGGAACTACAATCTGTGCGAACTGGGTCCTCGAGGAACCGGCAAATCGCATATCTACAAGGAACTCTCTCCTTACTCTATCCTGATGAGCGGAGGACATACAACAACATCAAATCTTTTCTATAATTTACAAGCGCACAGGATAGGATTGGTTGGGCATTGGGATTGTGTGGCCTTTGACGAAGTGGCCGGAATGCGATTCAAGGACATGGACGCTATTCAGATTATGAAAGACTATATGGCTTCCGGTTCGTTCGCGAGAGGACGTGAGCAGATTAATGCTGATGCATCAATGGTGTTTGTCGGCAATATCAACGATACCGTTGAGAACACTATGAAAATCAATCATCTGTTTGATCCTTTTCCGGATGAGTTTCATAATGACAGCGCGTTTTTTGATCGAATTCATTACTATCTGCCCGGCTGGGAAGTTCCAAAGATCCGCGCAAGCTTTCTTACAGAGGAATATGCGCTTATCACGGATTGCCTCGCAGAATTCTGTCGCGAAATGCGCAAGAAAGATCTTACACATTGTTTCGATAAATGGTATCACTTGAATCATAACGTCACAACAAGAGATGAAATTGCTATTCGAAAAACGGTTTCCGGTTTGGTGAAACTTTTATATCCGGATGATTCATACACGGAAGAAGATCTTCACATCATTTTGACCTATGCGATTGAAGGCCGCAGAAGAGTGAAAGAGCAACTCCGCAAGATGGCAGGTGAAGAATTCGCAGATGTTGATTTAGGATATATCACGAACAACGGTAAAGAAACAATAGTATACGTTCCGGAACAAAGCGACGCAACGTTGATCGCCTCGGATAAACTGCCGGAAGGGCATGTCTATTCTGTCGGCAGAAGTTTATCGGACGGAATGACGGCTGTTTATCGTCTTGAGAATAAATGTGTACGCGGAACGGCAAAGCTTGAACTGCAGGGCGTTCTTGGATGGGGCGCAAAAGCCGTCAAAGAAGCTATCAATGCTTCGTGGTTTTATTTTCTCAATAATGCGCAGAGGGTATTCCGGAACGACCGGATTGCCGACAAAGACTACCTTGTTTACTATGGCGACTTGCAAAGCCGTTCGATCAGCACGGAGGTTTCCATTGCAGAACTGATTGGCTTGTGCTCGGCTGCGACTGAAACCTCTGTCATGGCGTCGCTCGCTGTTGTTGGAGAATTAACGCTTTCTGGCACTATCAACGAAATCAAAGGAATTCAGGATTATGCGCGGACAGCGGTAAATGCCGGGGCGAGGTATATCCTGTTGCCGGCATCTTGCAAAGCCGCTTTTGACGGCATCTCTGATTCGGATCTTAAAGTCATTACTCCGCTGTATTACTCTTCTCCCATGGAAGCCGTACGCATCGCATTGGAGATTGAGGAGTGAAAACAATGGAAAAAAAGTATTGCCCGAATTGTTTTTCAAAACTTGAAGAAAACGTTGCGACGTGCCCGTTCTGCGGCGTTAAGCCCGCAGAAATCGATGAGGGGGTCAGTAGTCTGCTGTTAAAAGCAAATGCCATATGGGGTAACCAGGCGGTTTACGCTGATAAGATCAAAGGCATCAGTGCGAAAGTCGCAATGCAGCTGCTTCGATGGTATGTCGATTCCGAAAAGTATTCGGAAATGAATACGGAAGCATCGATTGCGCCATCATCCATCAGAAACGCTTTTGATCAAATGCTTTATCAAAACAGCGCTGCGGACTTCGAATTCTGCTATCAGGAATTGATGGGGTATTTGTCTGATATCTCGAGTAATAGACGAACCGTCAGAGCAACCGGGAAAGAGAACGTTGCTACTGTTTTAGAAGTAATCGAACAATTGAAACAGTTCGAGTTGTCGCTTCAACTGCAATCAAAAATTGATTATACCACATTGTTTTCGATCTATGATCCGCTGAACCAAGATAAAGGTAATGCTGCGTTGGTGAGCGGGTTATCGGAATACGCACAGCTTGGAGAAGTAATTAAAGAAAGCTATAAAGTTCTTCAAAACATAATAAATGTACATAGCTTTTTGTGCGTATCAAACTGTACTTACGAAAAAGAACAGCTGAAAATGTTGACTGATATCATGGGCATAACACAGGACGGGAAAAAAGTATATCGCCTGCTGCCGGTGATTGAAGCGCTAAAGCAAGCGAATCGCAGCGATTACTCCGACTTGTTTGACGAGAAAGCACATGAGGAGTTCATTTTGCTGTTTTTGGAATCACTGTGGGTGTACATGGAAGCCGGGATAATCATGTATTCGGAAAGCGCTTATGCACCGGACGAATCAGTGATGAAACGTTTCTTAACAGAGTGGAGTGATTACATGGGAATTGTTATCGACCGCTGCCGATGTGTCAGCAATGTGGACATGACCTCTGTTTATCTGCGCGCAAAAACAGCGCTGGCAAAGATTACTGAAATGGCTAGAGTTTGACTGGAGAATATCGATGGGCATCTTCAAAAAATGGAAAGAGAAAAAAGCTGCCGAAAAAGCAGAGATGACGATTGACGAGTATGCAGCGTATCTGGCTTTCAACAGCGAGAGAGAAACGCCCATGTCCGTCGACGAGTATAAACTGTATGTTCAAGCGACTTCTCTTAACATGACTGTCGAACAATATTTGCGATACCGGGATCATTATAAGGGAACTTATTCTCCGGAGGATTTTCTTCGCTTTTTATCGGCAGAAAAAGAGGGGTTCACTTTACAGCAATATGACGAATACCACGGTATATACGCGAATAGCATGTCAAAAGCGGAATACTTGGAACTATATGCCGCAAACCAAGCGGGATTATCGCTTAAGGATTACCGTGAATACAAGAGCAAGTTTAGCCAGCTATCCGTTTCTCGTTTCAAAGATCTGTTAAAAGCCAGATCTCTCGGTCTTACACTGGAACAGTATGACGACTACAGAAGAGATTATTCCACATGGAGCGTCGAGAAATATAAGCGGCTTTGCGAAGCGCGAGCTATTAATCTTACATTAGAAGAGTACGAAGCGTATAGTGAGACCTTTCGCAAGAAGTATGCGCCAGAGCGGTTTCATGAGTTTTTTGTTGCGCGCAAACACGGTCTTTCATTAGACCAGTATGATGAGTGGAAGAGCGAGTATCAAACGAAGATGGCCCTGCCCCGATTCGTTGATTTACTCGAAGCTCGCAAAAAGAATATGACGCTTGAGGAGTATGACGAATACTTAACTGCCAAAGCAAAGGGGATGACCGTCAAGCAGTATCGTGATTACTTGCTTGGGAATCGTTTTCATCTGAATTCGGCAGAAATAGCGTTTTATCGTAAAGCGGAAGCCTGCGTAGATTTACTGTGCTATGTTTCCACCGTAAGAGAGATTCAGATTGCACAGATGGCAAATGTGTCTCGCGTGATCGTGGACGAAAAAAAGATGACCGATGTGCCGGATCGCGCATTCTACAATAGTTCATTCAAAGAAATCATACTTCCATGGGGGGTTGCTTCGATAGGCGCTGCTGCTTTTGCAAAATGTTATAATCTAAAATCCATCATTATCCCCGGGACCGTCAAAGAAGTAAAGTCCGGTGTTTTTGAAGGGTGCAGTGCACTGGAAGAAATCATGTTGCTAAGCGGGATCAAGACGATCAATATAACCGGATGGGATAAACTGCCATCTTTAAAATCGGTTGTCTCAAATGCAAAAAACGCGTCGTTTGAAATAGATAAGCCCGGAGATATCGTTTCAAAAACACATTGGAGTCAAGAGTATTGGACCGGACAAGAAATTGCTTCTGCGGATGAAGAGAAAAAAGCTAAGATGCTTCGCATAAGCGGTTTCTTCCAATCATTTATAAATCTAGTAGTGAAAGACTATGTGAACCTTGAATATCTCATCGTCGACACAACGATTCAGTCCATCAAGTTCGAGAATTGCCCAAACGTAAAAGTCATAATCGTTTCCGGTATCGCAAAGGAGTATTATGAACTCTATAAAAACGGCAATCTAAAAAACCACTCAACCTATGACGTGGATGATTTTACACTTCCATCCAATTTGTCGAAGTTGAAATTCGTTATCGTCAAAAACAGTGAGCATGTAAAAAAGTTTAGTTCATTTGGAAACTGTTCCTCTCTGATCTGGTTTCAAACCGGAAACGAGAATGCAAGCATCAATCGTGTGAATTGTCATAAACTGACAGCAGTCTGGACGAATCAAAAGGAACTGCCGGAATCAATCGGTAAAGTGCTCCGCAGTTCTGCATCATATTATATGTGGGAACCGGGAAAATGCATCCCTATTCTAATCAAAACACAGACTCAGGAATCTTCCGTTGTGAATATCGAAGCGGTGTTTCAGATAAGCGACTATTATCGGAAAAACGAAAGCAACGAAAAGGAGACGGTCGGGAGCCTTTCCATCTATGAGGGATGCAGAGAAATAAAGGACGACCGTCTATGTCAATGGCGTTTTTCTTCCCTGCACATTCCGTCAACTGTCCGATTCATCTCAAAAAGCGCGTTTCAAAAAGCGACAAGACTTCACAACGTCGTATTTGCCGGATACGGTAAACATTGCATCATCGAGCAAGGCGCGTTTGATAAATGTCCGATCGAATGTGTCGAAGGCATGGACCTGGTTGAGGCGCATGCAAAAGTGTCTTCGCGCATATCCCTTCAAGGCATAACAGAGGTGAGCATTCCGTCTTCCGTAACCGTCATCGAGAAAGAGCAGTATTCTTCCTGCGGTATTCGTGAAATCGTAATTCCGAAAAGCGTCAAAGAAATCAGGGAGCGTGCATTTAGGGGATGCATAAATCTGAACGCAATCACGATCCAGGGCAAGAAGACTGCAATTGCGGCAGATGCATTTGAAAGCTGCAGCAATGTGAACCGGATCACTTGGGAATCAGACGTCATTTCGAACATCGCCGGCAATACCGGATTCCCGAACGTGCGCACGTTTACCATACCAACCGGATTGGGGAGCATCCCAAACAACTGCTTTGCAAAGTGGGGTCTGCAGGAAATCGTGATTCCTTCTTCAGTTTATGGTGTCGGAAACGAGGCTTTTCGCGAATGCAAAAGTTTGAAATCAATCACGATCCAAAGCAAGTCGACGGTTATCGCAAGCAATGCCTTTGCAGATTGCATCAATGTTGACCAAATCAGTTGGGAACCGAAAAAACTCTCTCAAATCGCCGGCGATTCGGGTTTTCCAAAGGTACATTCTTTCACGATTGGGGATGCTTGTGAAACCGTTCCGGAGAAGTGTTTTTATAACTGGGGATTGCAGGAAATCAATCTCCCAGCATCCGTGACATGCGTTGACAAGGAAGCATTCTGCGACTGTAGCGAACTGACAACCGTCAATTACTGCAATAAGCAACTTTCCGTTCAAGCCGGTGCGTTTAAAAACTGCGTTTCCTTGATTTCGTTTAACACGTCGGAATCGCATACATTCTATGTGGACGATGAATTGTCGTTCTGCAAAGATTCGTTCAGCGGTTGCACTTCAATCAACAGAGTGATCTTTGATTGCAAGTCTATAGCGGATCGGGTTTCCATCCTGAAGCAAATTCCCGTAAAACACGTTTTGATCCGAAAATCAGTCTCTTTTGCGGATTTTTCGGCAATAGCAAGCGTACCGGGGATTGAAACGATCGGGTTTATTGAGGATTCGGCAGAGTTGAAGCCGGCACGAAAGACAGCAAAAAAGAAGACGCCGGTATTTTCTGGTTCACTGGTTTCGCTGTCATTGCCGGAGTGTGTGGATTCGATCGCAGGAGAATCGTTCCGGGAATGCGTCAAACTGCAAAGCATTTGGCTGAGCAGCACACTGCACGATCTCCCGACGGCGGCGCTGGCCAGTCTCCCGAAGCTGAAGGAGATCCGTTTGCATGCGGACCTGCTTGCGGTGATCGACGGAACACTGTTCTCGAAAAAGACAAAGCTAATCCCGTACGGCGAAAAGAGCGAAAAAAGCCATCGGCTCAGCATCAATGATGAAACCATTTCAAGCACATATGTGCCCGAATCTGAGCGCTGGTGGTACACAGAGGTGTCACTGTCTGCAAATTGTAGAGCGATAGACGCCGCGGCGTTCGCCGGTTTTATCAATCTCCGGAAGATCGAATTGTTTGAGGGTCTGCGCCGGTGCAGCAAGGATGCATTCAAAAATTGCATTTTACTTTCGTCGATCGAATTGCCTGATTCTGTGGAGGAGATTGAGGAAAACGCATTTGAGGGGTGCACGGGTCTGAAACGCGTGAAGCTGCCAGGAAAGCTGAAACGCATCTGCAAGAATACTTTCAAGGATTGTACTTCTTTGGAATCCGCGGAAAACTTCCGTCGTGTCGGTTACGTGGAACCGGGTGCGTTTGAAAACTGCACCGCCTTGAAAGAGGTCGTTTTCTCGACCGAGATTTTCTCTGTGGATCATGCCTTCACGGGATGCGCAAGTCTTGAAAGTCTCGTAATCCCGGTGGATATTGCAGTGTTCAAAGAGGACCTCTCGCTGTGTAAAAACCTGAAGCAAATGATCCTGCCGCAGGTGATTGATGATTTTGCATGCAAAACTGCTATGAACAATCAGATTACGATTGTGGCAAAGCGAGGCAGTACATGGAAGAATCTAATATCCGTATTTCGTGTGAATTACATGAAAGCAGCAGATTATGAGGATGTATTGCGAACAGAACTTGGCAGAGTAGGTTTGCTTGATACAAGAGCAGCTGAAAAACTAACGGGAACTGCTGTTGTGGCAGGACAGCCGCAGAGTCACGCGGAAACAAGTACAAAGCCGCGTACACAGCAGCGCGCTTCTTGGTCGACGAAGGCAACAGATTCAGCATATAAGGTTGAAACAACGCCGACTGAAAGCGAAATAGAAAAAACGTTGAAGGAGATTCACGAATCACAGAACCGGCAGAGTTCGTATCGTGTTGAAGATGTTGATATAAAAATCTCACAATTCAACACGACGTTGCCGACCGAACGACCGGGTGTCTCGCTGGTCATTTCGGATAACCGTATAACCAACAATGTGTTTTCTATTACGGTTTGTCCGCTAAGAGACATGACAGGAGGCCTGATCATCGTCACGCTGGATGATGCCGGAAGACCGACCTCAAAGGCTAAAAAGGTGATCTTCGACAGAGAAAAAACTCAAGAGGTGCAGTTGCAAATTCAACTCAAATCGGGGGTATCCAACGGAAAGGGATATGTGATCGCTATTACCGCAGACGATTCGGAAAAAATCATTTCTTTGATTCCAATAGAGGTAGATATCGCCTTCTCTATTGATCAAGATTTCGAATTCTGAGAAAAAGCTGTTCCTAAAGCACCATAACAAATGATTCGTTCCCGTCGGGGCTTTACCCGGCGGGTATTTTTATTTTTTGGAAAAACCGTTATGTTTTGGCTCTCCCGTGGACGGCTTATAGGAGGTGTTGAACATGACACAACAGCAAATTTCCTTGATATCGCGTCTTCGAGAGCAGGGACTCAGCGTGGCGAAGATCGCCGAAACAACGGGAGTGCCTTTGAACACGGTCAAAAGCTGGTGCAGACGGCATCCGCCGGTAACGGATGAAGTATGCCTTCAATGCGGAGCCCCGGTTCATCAGCGGCCGCACACGAAGAAGAAACGGTTTTGCTCGGACCGGTGCAGGCTTGACTGGTGGTCGCAGCACCCGGAAGCGCGTAAGCCGAGAACCTTGTACACACATATCTGCCGGTATTGCGGGGCGGCGTTTCAAACAAACCGAATCGAAGGCGCATACTGTTCCGTGCCATGTTTTGCCAATGCGCGAAGGAGGGCGGTCACGCATGAATGACGAACTTCGCAAAGCGGTAGTCGGATATAAAACGGCTATGGCGATCATCAAAGAGATGGTCAAAAGCGGTGTGATCACCGAAGCAGACATGGCTGTTGCGGAAGCCGAAATTGCCCGAAAATACGGGATAAAATCTATTTCGATATTCCGATAAATTAGCTTGATATACCTGGAAAACAGAGGTAATATGTGACACCACAAGGGGGAAAGAACATGGAAAGAATCGTTGAAAAAGTCCGATTTTCGGGACCGTTACAGCATAAGCTGAAGCGCGTTGCGGCGTATGCCCGTGTTTCGTCCGGAAAGGATGCTATGCTCCACTCCCTCTCCGCACAGGTCAGCTATTATAACTCCTACATCCAGAACAGACCGGGCTGGTCATACAGCGGCGTCTACTCGGACGAAGCGCTGACGGGCACAAAAGGCGACCGGCCCGGTTTCCAAAGGCTTATGGCAGACTGCCGCGCCGGAAACATCGATATCGTCATTACAAAGTCGATCTCACGCTTTGCCCGAAATACTGTTACGCTTCTAGAAACGGTGCGGGAATTGAAAGCGCTCGGGATCGATGTCTTTTTTGAGGAGCAGCGCATTCATACGCTCAGTACCGAAGGCGAACTTATGCTGACGATCCTGGCAAGCTATGCCCAGGAAGAAAGCTTATCCGTTTCCGAGAACTGCAAGTGGTATTGGAAACAGCGCATGAAAGAAGGCTGCCTTGTCGGTCTTCGGGATATGTTCGGTTACGATATCGAAAGCGGAACGGTTACGGTCAATGAGAAAGAAGCAGAGGTTGTTCGTTGGCTGTTCGCAAGTTACATTGACGGCGCATCCACTACAGAACTGGCCAATGCGCTTACGGCAGCGGAAGTGCCGCGGGTCGGCGGCGGGAAATGGACCGCCACGCGCGTTCGGGATCTGCTGAAGAACGAGAAATACACGGGGAACGCGCTTTTGCAGAAGAAGTTTGTGAAGGATCACCTGACAAAGAAACTCGTCCGGAACAAAGGCGAACTTCCCCGTTACTACGCGGAAGAGACACACCCTGCGATCATTGATATGGAGACATACCGGGCGGCGCAAGCGATCATGGAAACGCATCGGGATCACTTTTGCGGGACGAAACCGACCACACAGCGGTATCCGTTTTCCGGGAAGATCATCTGCGGGAACTGCGGAAAAAACTACTCGCATAAGGTCACGCACGGGATACCCGCCTGGCAATGCACCACGTTCCTGTATAGAGGGAAAAGCGCCTGCCCGGCGAAGCAGATCCCGGAAGACACGCTGCTCTCAATGTGCTGCACCGCATTGGGTCTGCCACAGTTCGATGAAAATGAATTCAAGAAACGGATCAACAGCATTATGGTAACAGGACCGAACGCGGTAACGTTTCGGTTCGTTGACGGACACACCGTGGACCTTGCATGGAAAGACCGTTCCCGAGCGGAAAGCTGGACGGACGAAATGAAAGCGGCCGCGAAAAACAGATATAGAACAAGGAGCGAAGGATTATGCCAAGAACAGTAACGGTCATTCCGGCGACGGTCAACCCACTGACAGGAATGCGGGAAGCCTCTATCACAAAGAGACGGGTTGCGGGGTACGCGCGCGTTTCCACGGATAAGGACGAGCAGTTTACCTCCTACGAAGCGCAGGTGGATTATTACACGCATTTCATACAGAGCCACAGTGATTGGGAATTCGTGAATGTCTATACCGACGAAGGAATATCCGGCTTAGGAACCAAGAAGCGAGACGGCTTCAACAAGATGATAGCTGACGCTCTTGCCGGAAAGATCGACCTGATCGTAACGAAATCGGTCAGCCGGTTTGCCAGGAACACGGTGGACAGCCTTGTTACGATTAGACTGCTGAAAGAGAAAGGCGTCGAGGTCTATTTTGAGAAAGAAAACATCTACAGCCTCGACGGTAAAGGCGAATTGCTGTTGACCATCATGTCGAGTCTCGCCCAGGAAGAATCGAGATCAATTTCGGAAAACGTGACTTGGGGAAAGCGTAAGCAGTTCTCGGATGGCAAGGTCAGTTTTGCCTATGGGCGGTTTCTCGGATACGAGAAAGGCGCGAAGAAAGGCGACCCTCCGGTTGTGAACCGGGAACAGGCCGCGCTGGTGCGCAAGATCTACAATCTCTTCATGCAAGGGCTTTCTTCCTACGCGATCGCAAAACAACTGACCGAAGAAGGCATTCCGACTCCTGCCGGGAAAAAGGTATGGCAAAAGACGACGATCGACAGCATTCTGACAAACGAGAAATACAGCGGTGCAGCACGGCTGCAAAAGACGTTCACCGTGGATTATTTGACTAAGAAAAAGAAATTGAACGAAGGAGAAGTTCCGCAATACCTGGTCGAGAACAGCCATGAAGCTATCATCGATCCGGATGAATGGGAAGCCGTACAGAGAGAGTTCAAACGCAGAAAGAAAATGGGGTGCAGCTACAGTGGAAAAAACGTATTGTGCGGAAAGATCATATGCGCGGACTGCGACGGTGTTTACGGCCCGAAAGTATGGCATTCCACAGACGCCTACCGGACGGTGATCTGGCAGTGCAACCGCAAGTTCGATGACAACAAAGCCAGGTGCCGTACTCCGCACTTAAAAGAAGAAGATATCAAAAAGCGTTTTCTGGCGGCGTACGATCGCTTGCTAGATGACAAAGACCAATACATAGCAGCCTGCATTGCCGTCAAGGACGCTTTGACGGATACGACCGGAATAGATGCCGAACTGGACAGACTTTTCAATGAAATGGATGTGATCAGCGAACTGACGCGGAAGTGCGTCACGGAAAACGCGACATCAGCGCAGGATCAGCAGGCGTACACAGCAAGGTATAACGAGTACGTCGCTCGGTACGACAAAACAAAAGCACGATACGACATACTGCTCAAACAGCGGGATGCCAGATGCAAGAAAGCATCTGATATTGACAGGTTCATGGAAACGATATCGGCAAGAGGGCAAATGATCACAGAGTTCGACGGCGGACTTTGGCTGGCGGTTTTGGAGAAGGCCGTGGTGCATGAAGACGGGACGATCGTGTTCTGTTTCTATAACGGAACGGAGATACCGGGATGAGCAAGATTGAAAGGATGAAACAATGCGAGGACCGGTCAAATTCGGCGTTCACGGGGACACCGAAACGGCAAAAAGCAAGATAATACCAGGTTTTTCCTCTTTGGGGCTATTTGGTTTCGTACTTCAATCTTGCCCCGATTTTTCAACCTTAAACCGCTCAAGTTTGCAAAACGGTGATTTTATTCTCCCAAATGGAGATTAATTTTCGCTATACTGCTTCTGCAGATGGAGAGGTGACACAAAATGATGCCAACATTATCAGACAGATTGAAAGAGCTTCGAATCAACAGGCGCCTGCGTCAAGAACAGGTCGCCAGGCTCGTTGGCGTCAACACGAATGCCATTTCCACATACGAGAACAACCTGCGTCAGCCTTCGTATGACATTCTGATTCGGCTGGCGAATCTTTATCGGGTCAGTACGGACTATCTTTTGGGAGTCTCGGATAACCGATCGTGCGACCTGACGGGACTGACCGAGGATGAAGCGAGCATGATCTGTGAACTGGTCAAGTCGATGTCAAAGAAAAACGAGCAGTTGAACAATATGTGAGGAGAAACGCATGGCGAACATCGACAAATTACAGTACGAATACTTCTCCTCGGTTCGACAGCGCAAAGTTGAGTGGCTGTGGTATCCATATATCCCGTACGGGAAGTTGACAATCCTTCAAGGCGATCCCGGCGAAGGCAAGTCAACCTTTATGCTGAACATCGCCGCCCTTCTCACGAAAGGTCACGCGATGCCGGACGGATATCCGGTGAAAGGAGTACAGCAGGTCGTTTACCAGACGGCGGAGGACAACATAGCGGATACGGTCAAGCCCAGGCTCATGCAAGCCGGAGCCGATTGCAACCAGATCGCGTACATCGTAGACGAGGAAGAGACTTTGACTTTTTGCGATTTGAGACTCGTAGAGGTACTGAAGCGAACTGGCGCGCGGCTGCTTATTCTTGATCCGCTGCAGGCGTATGTATCACAAAGTGCGGACATCTTCAACGCCGGTCGCATGCGGCAGCAGATGAAGCTTCTGGCGGATATGGCAGCGGAATACAAATGCGCTGTTGTGGTCATTGGTCACATGAACAAGGCAAGCGGAGAAAAGAGCCTGTACCGTGGTCTCGGAAGCATAGACATCGCGGCGATCGCTCGAAGCGTGCTTATGATCGCGAGGGACAAGGCCGATTCGGAACTGCGGTACATGTATCCCATCAAGGCCAGTCTCGCGCCGTTGGGAAAACCCATCGCGTTTCGCATTGATTCGAAGCGCGGGATTCAGTGGCTCTGCGAAGAAGAAGTTGACCGCCGCCGTATTGCGGAAAGCATGGCAAACGAGAATAAAGCCACACTTTGCAGACGAATTCTTTTCGAGACGCTGAACGAACGGGATGTCGCGAGCAAGGACATCATCAACAAAATGAAGTATATGGGGATCTCCGACAGAACGGCGAATGCCGTTAAAAAGGACCTTGGGATCACTTCATATAAAAAGAACGGCACCTGGTTTTGGCACTTGGACGACCGGGCGTATAGATACAGATAAGGAGGTATCCGGATGCAGGACAAAAACGATCGGGAACAGCTTCGGCTAATCTATCAGCGCGAGGATGAAGGTGAAAAAACATACATTCCCGCAAAGCCGAAGATCAATCCGAATGAAAGGGACCGTTTCTTCCGGGTATGCGCATACTGCCGGGTATCAACGGACAACGATGAACAGTTATCTTCCTTCGAACTTCAGCAGGCGCATTACCGGCAGCTTGTGGAAGATCATCCAAACTGGGATCTGAAACACATCTACGCCGACGAAGGGATCTCCGGGACATCGCTGAAGAACCGTGACGCGTTCAATTCGATGATCGAGGCTTGTCGTCACGGAGAGTACGATTTGATCATTACGAAATCGGTCAGCAGGTTTGCTCGAAACCTTGTAGACTGCATTTCTCTCATACGCATGCTGAAAGGGCTGACCCCACCGGTCGGCGTTTTCTTTGAAACGGACAATTTGTACACTCTCGGAGAAAACACCGAGTTCATGCTTTCCTTCCTGGCGACATTCGCCCAGGAGGAGAGTGTCAAAAAGAGCGAGGCTATGAACTGGTCGATCCACCAGCGGTTCAAGGACGGAAAACTGTTGACGCCTGCATTGCTGGGTTACGACCGTCCGAAAGACGTAACAGGGCGTTACATCAAATACGCGCCGCTGGAGATCAACGAACCGGAAGCGCGGATCGTTCGCTTCATCTTCGATGCTTACCAGGCGGGATGGACAACGGACAAGATTGCGGATTTCCTTATGGACGTTGGATGCCAGACCAAGCTCGGCGGAACGAAATGGTCATCGAGCACAGTCCGGTATATTCTGACGAACGAGCGCTACTGTGGAAGTGTTTTGACATGGAAAACGTTTACCGCAGATCTTTACGAGCACAAACACAGAAAGAACCGGGAGGATCGCGATCAGTATTTGTACCGAAACCGGCATCCCGCGATCATAAGCCAGGAGCAATTTGAAGCGGTACAGGTAATTCTTGAGAATCGAAAGCACCACATGACGAGCTTGCCGTCGTTTCAAGTTATCAACGAAGGTATTTTCCGGGGCTATGTCCCGATCAACCATCATTGGGTCAACGATAATCCAAGTATCTACTATGACATTTCGAACACGGCGGACGTAGGCAGAGTGCGTCGGGTAGATAAACGATCCGTCAGCGCGTTCGACCTGCAAGGGTATCAGGTCGTTCGGAGCCAGTTCACACAGATACGGTACGATGGTCCTTCGATCACGATATCCGACGGGAAGATCACTTTCAACCTTTTCTGCGTCCGGAAGTTCGAGAACGTGCCATACATTCAGCTTCTGTTGCATCCGGCAGAGCGGAAGATCGCGATCAGGCCATGCCGGGAGCGTGATGCGCACAGCATTCGTTGGAGACGCGATCCGAGCAAGGGATTGTTTCCGAAATCGCTGTCATGCGCACACTTCGGGACAGCGCTGTTTGGGATCATGCAATGGGACCCGGATTATGTATACCGTGTCCGCGGAATATGGGCAAAACGGTACAGCGAGCAGATCATTGTGTTCAATCTGGCGAATGCCATGCCCATGGCTATGCCCGACCAGGAGGACAGCCAGCACAAGCGCCGTATCGCGCTTTGCCCGGATGATTGGGCTGACGATTTCGGCGAAGAATTCTACGAGCATGTTCTTGAAAACGGATTCTACTATCTTGCCCCGAACTACGAATGGCGAACGAACGCCGAAAGCATACCTGCTCCGGGCATGGAGCAATTACCGACGCCTTCTGCAGACGCTTTGCAGTTGTCGATAGATACCTTAATGAGAGGAACGATAACAAATGATGATTGATCCGAAACTGGACGAAATGTTTAAGAACGCCACGCCCATAGAGAATGTGGACGAAGAACCGGAGGTCATTCTTGATCTCGCCGGGTTCCAGGTGACGAAAGCGGAATTGTTCGCGCATTCACGCGAGCCGGCCATCACGATCTGGGAAAACAAGATCAAATTCAATATGGCCTGTCTGCGCCGCTTCCCCGGCATTACGCATGTACAGCTTTTGATCCATCCTGACCAGAAACGTTTGATCATTCGGCCGATCGATCCCGATGCGCCTGATTCGCTGCGTTGGGCGAAAGGTGGTGGTGAAAAAGAAATGCAGGCCAGAGACATGACCTGCAAGATCTTTGCCGCCAAGGTCTATGAGCTGATGGAATGGGACGGAAAGTATCACTACAAAATCATGGGTAAGCCTGCGGTTTACCGGAACGAAGCGCTCTTCCTGTTCAAACTGACAGACTTTGAACTGTACATCAACGGAGCACGCAAGAAAGGCTCCTTCCTGCCGGGAAACTGGCGTGACTACTTCGGTATTCCCGTCGAAAAGCACGAAGACGCATATAAGATCGATCTTGCCGACGGGTACATAACAACAGACAAAATATAGGAGGTATGAAAAATGAACGGTTTTGCAGAAGAGATCCAAGAGATCGACATAAGCGGATTTCAGGTGGTCAGCGGTGATTGTTTTCACGGTAATTATCGTTTGAACCTGCCGCTTCTGACCATTTGGCACACATGTATTTCGTTCAGCAAGGCTGCATTGACAGCGCTGAACAATTGTGAGCGGGTGCGAATCGAAGTGGATTCAAGATCGAAACGAATTTTGATCATTCCGGTAACGACCGCTGACAAAGACGGTGTCCGCTGGATGAAGCCCGGGAAAGTACCGGAAGCGCGGAAACTTGACTGTAAGGATTTCACCATGGAATTGTACAGACAGTGGGAGTGGTATCCTGATCATGTGTATCGGACAATAGGACGGCTGGTCAAGGTCGACCAGAAACTGATGCTGCTGTTTGAATTCAATAAATGTGAGAGCTGGGCGCTAAAACCCAGGGTAAAGGAAGAACCGAATGCGTGAGATGATCAAATCGTACATTTCCTTTTATTTCCATCAGTACAGGGTCCACGTTTTTATGGACGTGCTGCGCGGAATGGGAAGCCCGTCTCGTATCTGCTTCATGATTGATTTCTCGGGCAACAGGCTTTTGATCACGCCCTATGAAAAGCGCGATTTCAAATCACACTGTGTTCCGAAAAAGGTCTACACGGACAACGACGGCTTGGAAATCAACAGCATGAAACTGTGCAAGATCATATCACAGCTTCACGACCTGGATGAGGACGAATCATACCGCTTTCCGGGAGTTGTTGATCTTACCGATCACGCCGCGGTGTTCGATCTGACAAAGCCTCAATTGATACGATCGTACAGAGGGGAGATGCCGGAGTGATCTATGTTATGTCGGACATTCACGGGAATCGACGACGGTTTGATTCAATCATGCAGCAGATCAATCTGCAGCCGGAAGATACGCTGTATGTAATCGGCGATGTCATTGATCGCCATCCGGACGGGATCTCCATTCTCCTCGAATTGATGGCAATGCCGAATGTGGTCATGATCTTGGGAAATCATGAGTACATGATGCTGGAGACGGTAGACCCACTCAAGCGCTATTCGCCGGATTTATATGCCGCGAATAGAAAGCTTTGGTTTAGAAACGGCGGCGAGGTTACGTTCCGGGCATACTGTAAGCTTGACTGGCCGACAAAAGCGCGGATATTGAAATACTTGAACGCACTTCCGTACACCAAAGTCGTCGTTGCCGGACATAAGCGGTACAAACTTGTCCATGCAGCTCCTCCGGAGATGTATGTTTTCAGTTGGGAGTATCTGATTGAGAAGGAATATTGCGTTTGGGAGCGTATCCCGATGGATCAACCGCTTCCGAAAGGGTTCACTTTTATCTTCGGCCATACGCCAACACAGTATTTCAAACCAAAAGAAAAAAGGATCGCTGCCGCAAAGCCCGAGCCTATGAGCATTCGATATGGGGATCATAGGATATGCATCGACTGCGGCAGCGGGTACCCGGACAAGTACGATCCGAGATACGGCTCGATGGGCAGATTGGCCTGCCTGCGCCTGGATGATCTGCAAGTGTTTTATTCGAACGAATCAATGGATGAGGAGGGTTAATTTGAAAAAAGCAGAAGAAATGAACGAAATGCGGGTGCAGAATTGGATGCAGGTGTTGCATTGCGGTTTCCATGAGCCCGCGAATCTCGATGACGCCAGCATTCAGCTTGTACACAAATTGTTTGAAACAACTGATGCGCTCAAACCGGTCGGGGCTGATGATCTGAAGGTGTTCTGGATCTCGGTTCATCGTCCCACGCTCGAACAATACAAAGAAGAATACGAGGAAGGGGCGTCCGATGAGTATGTGCTGAAAAACTATCGGGATGAATATCCGGACGAGATCATCTGGCATAAGGTGCGGATGACACGTTACGACCGTCGCCGCAATGGTGAGAATGTTTTATACGCTATATTCCTTGATACTGAGTATGTTCTTGGCGTCAACGATCCAAATACAAGAGGTTTCCCAATGGATGCATCAGAACTGATCCAATGGTTGATCGAGAAAGCGGCGGATGTTGTCGAACGTGTCAAAGGCGGAACGTACAACATGGAAATCGCCCGTAATCTTCCGATGCAATACAGGTATGGGAAAATTCTTCGGAAGGATTACTGGGATATTTATCCGAAAAAGAGACAGGCGTATCGGGAATGCTTTACACAGCAGGATATCGACGATTTTATCGCCTTGGAGCAGGAACTGAAGGATTCTCGGGACAGGGCTTGGTATCCGCCGAACGCGTGGGATTCCATGACGGCCAGGCAGTATTATGAAGCTTGCGCCGTTGTCTATAAAAGCTTGGATCTGCCAATGCGGGACAATTGGGAGTTCATTGACAGCGATGAAGAACATGAACGGTACGGCGGCACAACGGCGAAGGAACTGTACTATATGTACGCCGACGGGCGAGACGACGGCTTGCGAAATGTCCCCTTGGATGATGCCGACGCCCTGGATCAATGGCTGAACAGTGAAGGAGAATACTATGAATCGAATGGCGGTCATCCGTGGGAGATCATCCCGTCCTTTTCCATCCGGTTCAGTATGCACTTGGGCGTTTCCCATCACCCGAAGAAAAAGTTTCTGTATCTATCGGGCGAAATGTATGAGAGAAGCAAGGAAACTCTCCCGGCTTATCTCGCCCTTCGACGCGCCGGGTATCCGGTTGAATTAGTCGATGGAGCACAAATGCTGGCGCGGTTCACCGAAACGGACTATATCGAGATCGTGCCTTGCTATTTGTACCCGCTCTACGGAAGCCGTAGAAGCGACATTCTGGATTCCACACAACTGGCAAATGGGGACAAGCCGGGGCTTGTAGCGTCCACAGCTATTTGGGACAAGGTTACAGTTTTGGAGATGAAACATGAGACAGAAAATTCTTCACAATAGGATTCGCTGCAACCGCTGCGGCGATGTGATCGAAAGTGAGTATCGGCACGATTTCAAGCCTTGCCGGTGCGGACTGGTTTACGTTGATGGTGGGCATGCTTATTTGCGACGCGGTTTTACCAACAGCATCAGCGACTTTACGGAATTGTCTGAAGTGGAATATGAACCCGATGAAAAAAAGGAGAACAGCAATGATTGAAGGCTTTGAAGTAGTGAAAAAAGAATTCTGTCCGCCTGTGGCACGGCCTATGATGACTGTAAACAATAACGGCATAATCTTTAATCGAGAAGCTGTTGATGCGTTGAACGGGACTGAATTCATCAATGTGTTTTTGAGTATTAAAGGTGATGAGTTGACCATTGTTCAAAGCGAAAAATGGGACGGCAGGAGAAAAGCAGACAAACAACGGTTTAGACCGGGGAAATGGAAACTTTGGAAAAACGGAAAAGCCTCTTTTCCCGCACAGGGCAATATTGCGAATATAATCCGTCAGAAGCTTGGCTATAAACACGGATGCAGGTACTGTATTCCCGGGGAGAGGCGCATTGAAATGGAAACGAACGCAATTCATTTCGATTTGAACTGTTTTATGGTTTATTTACATAACGAGAATGAAGATGATACCAATCAGGCGCGGTAATCGATTTTTGCTTTGTCCTCCCTTGCTTTTTAGGGAGGTCTTTTGTATAATATTCTTGCGACGCAACAAGACAAAGTGCATAGACGTTCTCCCACTATTAGTAGCGTGCATTTTACCTCTCGGTAAAAATGCATTGCTTCCTTTTTGCATCCTACTAATGGTGGAAAAAGTTGCGTCGCGGCTTGAAGCATGCGTTTTTCGTGCGCGGCTTCGGCTGCGC
>JAEEGL014068130.1_pt1 | contig 26467 bp, 19 predicted proteins | sample 9134231 | NCBI WGS metagenome assembly JAEEGL01 (sample SAMN16246548, study PRJNA631951) | gut metagenome | biome: gut microbiome; feature: rumen; material: fiber-attached | host: Bos | place: Iran: Karaj | collected 2018-10 | reverse complement strand
TTGTTGCTGGTGTGACCAGGCCGGGTAGCAACGATACGACCCTTGATGGGATTGCCGATGAGGGACCTGTCACCAATCACGTCGAGCAGCTTATGACGTGTGCACTCGTTCTCCCACACCAACGGCTTATGCTGGATGTAGCCTAGTTCATTAGCATTGCGATGTTCTACATGGAGCATGTCAGCCAGCATGTCGAGACGCTCCTGAGTGGTCTGACGCTCATAGATGACGATGGCGTTGTCGAGGTCGCCGCCTTTGATTAGATTGGCCTGCAGCAGCGGTTCGATGTCGCGTACGAACACGAAGGTACGGGCAGGAGCAATCTCCTCGGCATATTTCGACACGTCATCAATGGTGGCGAACTGCGAGTTGATAAACTTCGACTCAAACGAGCACATCGTGGTCAGCGACATCTCATCGTCGGGAAGAATGGTAATGCACGACCCGGTTTCCTCGTCCTTCACCTCAATCTTCTTGCGAATGACATACCAGTCTTTCGGAGCATTCTGCTCCTCAATGCCGATTTCCTGAATCTTCTGCACATACTGGATGGCAGAGCCGTCGAGAATGGGGAATTCAGGACCGTTGACCTGAATGAGACAGTTATCAACACCCAGTGCATAGAGCGCCGACAAACCATGCTCAACAGTAGAGACGCGGGCATCACCCTTGCCCAGCACAGTTCCGCGCTGCGTGTCAACCACATTTTCGGCAATTGCATCGATAATAGGCATACCCTCAAGATCGATGCGCTGTATTTTATAACCATGATTCTCTGGTGCCGGATTGAATGTCACAGTGAGGCTCAATCCTGTATGAAGGCCTTTTCCACACAGTGAGAAACTGCCTTTCAGCGTCTTTTGCTTCATCATAATATTTTCTGATTTATTTATTCTTCAGTTCGTCTAGTTCCTTGCGCAGAGCTGCCATTTCCTTGTACATGTCGGGCAGACGGCGAAGCATGGCCATACCCTTGAAATAGACCTTGGGATCCATAGCAGGCGAGCCGATGAGCGTCTCACCGTTACCCTTCGTATCACCTATCACGCCACACTGGGCACCGACAATCGACCTGTCAGCCACGCTGATATGACCGGCAAAGCCAGCCTGTCCACCCACCATACACCATGCGCCGATCTTGGTAGAACCAGCCATGCCCACTTGGGCCGACATCACCGTGTTCTCGCCAATCTCACAGTTGTGGGCCACCTGGATGAGGTTATCCAGCTTCACGCCCTTGTGGATGATGGTCTGTCCCATCGTCGAGCGGTCGATACAGGTATTAGCGCCTATCTCCACGTTGTCCTCGATAATGACGATGCCAATCTGTGGAATCTTGTCGTAGCCTTCCTGGTTGGGAGCAAATCCGAAACCATCAGCACCGATCACAGTGCCTGCATGGATGGTCACGTTGCTGCCCACCTGACAGCTCTGATAGATGGTCACATTGGGATAGATCAGACAGCCTGCACCTATCTTCACGCCGTCGCCGATGACGGTATGGGGATAGATCTGCGTTCCGTCGCCAATCACGGCACCATCACCGATGCAGGCAAAGGCACCCACATAGACGTCCTTACCAATCTGTGCCTTGGGCGACACGAAGGCCAGCGGGTCAATGCCCGTCTTCTTCGGCTGCATCGAGGCATAGAGCTGCAGCAGCTTAGCCACGGCCTCGTATGCGTTTTTCACGCGGATGAGCGTAGGCTTCACTTCTTGCTCCAGCTCCAGGTCTTCGTTCACGAGCACGACCGACGAGGCTGTTTCATAGATGTAGTGCGTGTATTTGGGGTTTGACAGAAAGGAGATGGCTCCCGGCTGTCCTTCCTCTATTTTTGCAAAGGTATGGATGGCTGCATTCTCGTTGCCTTCCACGCGTCCACCGATCAAATCGGCAATTTGTTTGGCTGTAAATTCCATGCTAAAAATAGTCTTATTGCAATAATTCCGTGCAAAGATACAAAAAATATTTAGATTCTCTGATAACAGAGGTAATATTTTCGTATTTTTTTTGATAGTAAGGCCACATTCAGTATCTCAGAGGCCTTAGATATGTCTTTTATCGAGCCATCTTTGTAAAGAATGTCGATGGAGTCATCATCCACGGAGTACATGTCTTTCTGAATCGTATTTAGGCTCATCAGGTAGTGGGCATCGGCCTTGGCTATGTTCATCTTGTCGGCCAGCTGCTGCTGCAGTTCGTCGATGCGTGCGTCGCTGACAGGCTCTTCATGTACCTCCACTTTGAAGATGCGGCGGTCGAGCATGTCGGTGGCCAGCGTCGAGAGGATCTTGTCGTCGCTATGCCGCCACGCCTTCATGGCGCTCCAGATGTCGCTGTCGTCCAGTTCCTCATACATCTGCAACGCCTCGTCGTCGAAGCGGGCGGCATCGATGTCGCGGTAGAGGAAGAAGCGCAAGGCGGGCGAGGCAAACACCTCCCTCCCCTGCCGTGCCAGATCTTTGGCTCGGGTCAGCATGTTCACCAGCACCTTCTCGTAGGCCACGGCCGTCTTGTGCAGATAAACCTGCCAGTACATGAGCCGTCGGGTGGTCAGATAATTCTCCAGCGAATAGATGCCTTTCTGTTCCACCACCAGTCGGTCATCAACCACGTTGAGCATCTTGATAATGCGAGCCGAGCCGATATTTCCCTCTGTCACGCCGGTGAAGAAGGAGTCGCGGCGCAGGTAGTCCAGACGGTCCATATCGAGCTGACTCGAAATGAGCTGATGCAGGAAGCGCTTCGGGTATTCGTCCTTGAAAATGGAGATGGCCAGGTTGAGCTGTCCGCCCAGGTCACGGTTGATTTGCTCCATCATCAGCAGCGAAATATCCTCATGCGAGATGCCTCGGATGAGCGTGTTCTCCAGCACATGTGAGAAGGGACCGTGACCGATGTCGTGCATCAGGATGGCAGCCTGCACAGCCTCTGCCTCGCTATCAAAAATGAAGAGGCCCTTCTGCTGGAGCGAGAGGATGGCCTCGCTCATCAGGTGGAAGGCACCCAGCGAGTGCTGGAAACGGGTGTGACGAGCTCCCGGATAGACCACCGAAGCCAGTCCCAGTTGGTTGATGCGGTTGAGCCGCTGCATCAGCGGATGCTTCACGATGTCGTAGAGCAGTCCGCGGGGTATTTTGATAAACCCGAACACCGGGTCGTTGATAATCTTTGTATCGTTCATGTCTCGTTATTTGACCTTGATGGCAGCCAAGCGCTTGGCCTTCTGTTCTGATTTCTTTGAAAGATCGCCCTTGAGATATTGCTCCATGATGAGCGAAGCCATGGGCGCAGCCATGTCGGCCCCGAAGCCGCCGTGCTCTATGCAGACGGCGATGGCTATCTGCGGATTCTTCATCGGGGCAAAGCCGATGAACAGCGAGTGATCAGGGCCTGCGGTCTCTGCCGTGCCGGTCTTGCCACAGATCTGATAGGCCGAAGTGTTGATGCTATAGGCCGTACCGTACTCCACCGCCTTGCGCATGCCCTCAATCACAGGCTCGTAGGCCTCGGGCTTCACCTTCGTCTGACGGGGGGTCTTATAGCGTTCAGCCAATGGTCGTTCTGGAGTTTCCTGATGGATGTGCGGTGGCAGCCAGGTACCACGGTTGGCTATCGAGACCGCCAGGTTGCAGAGCTGTAGGATGGTCACGGTCACGTCGCCCTGCCCCATGCCGGCCCACATCACGGTCTTGCCGTCCCAACCGTTGGGATAGCGGCGCTTCAGGTAGTTGCTGTTGGCCAACAGCCCGCCCTGCTCACCGGGGAAGTCTATGCCGATGGGGCCGCCCAGCCCCATACTGCGCATGTAGGCGCGCCAGGTATCGATGGCCTCGTCGTGGCTCTCGTATGCAAAGTCATCATTGATCATCGAGGCAAACGACACGAGAAACCATGTATTGCATGAGTGAGCCAGCGCATCGACCAGTTTGATGGGCGAACGGTGCTTATGACACTTCACGCGTATGTTGCCGTCAAGAAACACGCTGTCACAGGGTATGGCCGTATCCCTGTTCACCAGTCCCTCCGACAGCAACGTCAGGGCATTGGCCGTCTTGAGCGTAGAACCTGGTGGATAAGGCCGCGTGATGGCATATTTCGTATTAAAACCTTCGGGGGAATTAGTGGCCAGACAGAGTATCTCGCCCGTCTGGGGCTTGATGGCTACGATGCTGCCTGTCTTTCCTGTCAGCAACCGACACCCCAACTGCTGCAGTAGCGGCCGTATGGTGAGCGGGCCGTCGGTGGGCAGTTCCTGCACAGCCCGCTGCATCGTTGTTGGCTGCGTCTTCTGCTGCGCCACCATCTGTTGCGCAGGCAGGAGCATGCCCATGATGAATAAAAGAATATTTTTCAATTCAGGTTTCTCTAGATCTTTTTAAAACTGCATGAATGCTTATCAGTAGGTGCCCTCATCAGCACCGGGCATCATATAGTTCTTGTGCAGCAAATTGCATTGCGTGACATTCATAAAAAATCCATTGACAAAGAGTCCCTTCTCGCGCAGGTTGGTCACATCGCTGGCAGTAAGCACGATGCGGTGAGCCGTCGATTCCTTGCCCACTGAGGCACAGCCCCACTCGTTCAGTTCGTTGTCGTTACCTTCCAGCGTGTTGCCAGTGCCGCTATATACGGTCTTGAATATCCAGTAGTTGTGGGCATTTGCCTTGTCAGTGGTAAAAATGAATTCCAGTTTATCACCCTCGTGGGCCGTCTCAAACTTTTCGGGTTTGATCACGAAGCCGTTAGCCCAGTCACCCATGTTGCACTCACCTTCCCACACGGTCTCTGCCTCCCACACGGCATCGTTAGGCGAAAGCGTCACCCGCTTCACGATGATAACTGTGGTATCGGATGCTTGCAGCGACACCTCGTCAATGTTCTTCACATTTTGTCCGTCGAAACTACAGGTCAAAGAGGTGATACCTGCCTTGCCCCAAGTTCTAAGCTGGTCAGAAATCATCACCTGCACAGCCACCTTCGTAGGTTCGGCAAACTCAAAGGTGATGCCTTCGTGACCCGACCAGTCAACGGGTTGGTTCTGCACTTTGAACGACCCGACCAGACCACCCCAGGGCAGTGCCCTGTAGGTCACGGTGCCATCTTCGTTCTGTTCAACCTTCTCGTAGATGTTCCAAGTGCTGTTAAACTTCGACAGCAAGTTCTGCTCGTCTTCCGACGTTTTGTCTGCTGTGCCGCATGCTGTGAGCAATGCCAAGATCGAGAGCCAAAAGAGCTTCTTCATTAGAATAAAATTGGGTATTAAGATTCAGTTTGCAAAGTTAATCTTTTTTTGTGACAACACCAAAGAAAAGTCCGTTTTCTTGCATGATTCGACGGAATACGAAGAAAACATGCCCAACTCGACAAGCGACTTTACTGATATGTAATCTTCTGGATCATCTGTCCAGGATCTGCAAGAATGAGGGTAATGCTATGCTGACGAAGCTGCTTGTCAAGTGGAAAAGTCAACACAAATTCCTTGCGGTTCTCAAGCACTTGCAGTTTCCATTCGGAGCTCCACTCTTGGAAGACATTCTCGCAGACCTGCGGTACGCCACCATCAACACACACTTTGAAACTGTTCTTGCGGTCGCTGGCGACAGGCCACATAGGCACTACTGAGATACAAAGAGAGATGGTGTCGGCATCTTTTGAAAGCGAAACTGAAGGAATGGGGATATCGACAGATGCAGATTTTATAGTTTCTGAGGCATCAAGCGGCTGTCCCATCTGGAGAACTTGCCAGTCGGTACCGATACCTTCTAACAGACGGAAAGGTTCAGAAACGGAAAGCGTCGAGAAGTCAATCTTGTGACGGAATTCGGGATGACGCTGAGCGGCTGGCAGACGATAGGAGTCAGTGGGTGTGTCGCTCAATTGGGGCATCTGGTGATACTTGGCGGTGTATCCTGGCGGTATGACAGACAGCATGTCATTCCACTTACCATCAAGCAACTGATTGTAGCGCTGGCGCAGCTGTTCCAGCTGCTCGTTTGCATCCAGCGCCATTGCGGCATAGACAGGGCTGCCCGTCTCATGATTGGCCTGTGCATAAAGGAACTTGCGATTCATCTGAAAGGCTGAATGAACGGCATAGCCCAGCATCTCAAAGAGAGCCGGACGTTGTTCGGGAGAGAGATTGCGCTCGATCATGTCGTAAGCCATGCAGATGTCATGATATTCAACGAGTCGCTTTTGTGCTGTACCCGTCTCGAATGAGAAGTCTGTGTCATGCAGGCGATTGTTCTCAGGACTATCCCACTCCATCTCATAGCCCATGTATTCGGGCTTGCGATCCCAAGCCAAACGATAATAGCGGTCAAAGATGAACTGAAACTTATCTGCCGCACCAGCCTTCTCGCAGCCGAAGGTCTTGGCCAACCACTGAGCCTGATAGCGGTTGGCATTGTCGTAGGAGAAGGCAGAGAAATCATAGGCCATGTCCATGAACATCTGCGTCTCTATCTCCAAGGGTTTGATATCGCCCACGTTGAGTAGCCAGTAGCGATCAGCTCCTGCGGTATAGGCTTTCAACAGTTCCTCATACATCAGCATAGGAGCGGTAGAAGGCAGCCACAGATAGTCATGGGGCGTACCTAAGTATGACAGATGGTAATAGACACCACTACGGCCTTTTCGCTGCTGCTCCTTAACGTTTGAAACACGTTTCATGTAACCGTAGTTGTCATCAGGCCAGACAAGCGTGATATCATCAGGCACACGCAGTCCGGCATCGTAGATGTCAAGTGTCTCCTTGTAGGGTACGAAAATTTGTGGCAGTCTGTCGGCTTTCCGCTTCTTGTATTTCTGAAGTATCTCGCGCTGCTTGGCAAAGACTTTTTCCAAAGTACGTGCACGATCAGATGGGTCAGTACTTCCCTTCATCGCCTCATCATGAAGGCCACGCATGCCCATTGTATAGATGTTATCATACTGAGCCGTCTCGCGGATGCGGTCATCCTGTTTTTTCAGAATCGTCTGACTGTTCGTCTCGTAATTCCACTCGCCATCACGCTGCTTGTTCCATTCTGAGGGCGCAGCATTATTGAAGAGCAATGGTTCGCAATGACTGGTTGTGATCATGATACCCCACTTGTCAGCCATCTGTTGACTTTCGGGGTGGCTATAGAAAGCACCGGTACAAGTGTGCATAGCTGGTGCCAGCATGTTTCCTTTCAGACGCAGGATCAGTTCACACACACGGTCATAGGTCTTGGGACCGATATCACCCAATTCGCGCTCGAAGTTATTAGCTGACCACGTCTTAAGACCCCAATCCTCGTCATTGATAAAGATGCCCCGATACTTCACGCTGGGCGACTGAGAAACAAGTTGCTCCTCGTAGTCATACACACGACGATTAGAACGATCGACAGGCACATCGGCAAACCAATACCACGGACTAACGCCTATGGACTCGCTGACATGCAGCACGCCATAGGCTAATCCACGAGCATCAGAGCCTGTGATGAAAAGACTGCCGTCACGGGTGTCGATGGCATAGCGTTCCCAACAGCCACGAAGTTCATGGTGGCGTCCCATCGTCTTGATCGTGCCGATGAAGATGTTTGTCCCGCTGCCTTTGCTGCCGATTGTGGGTCTGACCCCACTCACGCGCTCAATATCATCGGCCAACACCTGAGCCATGTGCTGCACCAACGGGGCATCACCCTTCTGAAACACGATCGTTGCCTTTGTCAGGTCAACTCCTTTCGCCTGAGCAGCTGCGCTGACAGCCAACAGGCAGACGGTCATCACCATGCATGTTATCAGTCTTTTCATCTTTTCTGCTTACTTAGAAATGTAGTCAACAATCCACTGGCCTACCTCACGGGTTCCGTAATGTGCCCAACCCTCGACTTGAATCTCAGGTGTGCGCACATTGGCAGCCAACGAAGCATCGACAGCCTCACGAATGAGCGCACCCTCTGCGTTCAGACCGAAGTGTTCGAGCAGCATGGCAGCTGAGAGGATTTGCGCCAAGGGGTTGGCCAGGTTCTGACCTGCGGCCTGCGGCCAGGAACCATGAACAGGTTCGAAGAGCGGGGTGTGCTCGCCCAGCGAAGACGAAGGCTGCAAGCCCATAGAGCCTGTGATGCAAGACGTCTCGTCGGTGAGAATGTCGCCAAAGGTGTTTTCCGTGACGATGACATCGAAGAAACGGGGTTCGGTGAGCACACGCATCGAGGCATTGTCGATAAACATATAATCGGTAGTGACATCGGGATACTGCGGTTCCATCTCCTTGGCAATCTGACGCCACAGACGCGAAGAGGCCAGCACGTTGGCCTTATCGACCACGGTAAGGTGCTTGCGGCGCTTCTGAGCCATCTCAAAGGCGACCTTCAGGATGCGCTCAATCTCTGGACGCGTATAGATATCGGTGTCGTAAGCTTTGTCGTTGTCCTGATATTTCTCGCCAAAATACATGCCGCCCGTGAGCTCACGGATGACCACGAAGTCGGCACCACGCAGCAACTCGTCCTTTAAAGGCGACTTGTGAAGCAGACAGTCGAAGGTGGCTACAGGACGCACGTTGGCAAATAGTCCGAGCTTCTTGCGCATGGCCAAAAGACCCTGTTCAGGACGCACAGGCGAGGTGGGATTGTTGTCATACTTCAGGTCACCCACGGCAGCAAAGAGCACAGCATCGGCCTGCATACAAACCTCGTGGGTGGACTCGGGATAAGGGTCGCCAACAGCATCAATGGCGCAGGCACCGACAAGAGCCTCCTCGTAGGTGAACTCGTGATGGAACTTCTGGGCGATGGCATCCATTACAGCCACGCCCTGCTTCATGATCTCGGGACCAATTCCGTCGCCCGAGAGAACGGCAATTTTGAGTTTCATTTTCGTGTTGCTTATATAAAAAAGTAAATCTCTTGAAAAGGGGGACTAATCGAGCAGTCCGTCGATCTCCTTAATCTCATCGTCGTCGAACCACTGCGAGAGCTTTTTGCGGGCACGCTCCTGCACCTCGGGATCGATGTCGGTCCATACGAGCTTCAGTACATAGACGAGCACAGCCAGATCGTCGCCAAGTCCGACGATGGGGATGGCATCGGGCACCACATCAAGCGGACTAATGAGATAGCCCAGTGCGCCTAAGATGATGGCTTTCTCCTTCACGCTGATCTTGTCGCTCTGAAGGGTATAGAACAAGATGAGGGCAGCATAGACCAATTTGGATCCAGCGCGCTTAGCCACTCTCGAAATCTTTTCAACGAAGTCACTCTGCGAGAACTTGTTGGCATAACTCATAAACTCAGGTAGTTCCATAAGCGTTGTCAGTTTGTTTGTGTTATTGTTTATCGTTTTTTATTCTATTATTTTTTAATTCTTTTATTTTTCCAACCTAATCACCCTGATGCCCGTATGGGAGGGATGCTTGGAGAGATACTGCCCCAGCGTCATGGGCTCTTCAACAACTTTCTTGTGCAGCTGCGAGGCGTTGAGCAGATGGAGACCGTCCTGATGCCAGGCGGCAATACCCACATGGGCAATGTCAAGCCCAGGTTTATTGCAGGTGATAGCAATGATGTCGCCATCGGCAACAGCCTTGCGCAGGGCAGCCGTATTCTTCACCTCCGCCTTGGGGATATAGTGGAAACGAAGACCTGTAAGGTTCTTCTCCTGCTGTGCAATCAGCGGCAACAGCTCTGGATGCTCGCGCAGGGCTCGATAAGCCTGCGGATGGGTGGTCATATAGCTGACGCTGACCTTACCTTCAGCCGTGAAGGGCGGTTTGGGCTGCTGCACCTCGCTAACCAGATGCATAGTCTCTTTGTTACGAATCCAGTCGCTGAAGTAATGCAGACGACTGGCATAGTCAGTCAGCCGACCGTCACGATAGCGCACCTCGGTCAGCACACTTGCATAATCAGCGAAGGTGGCGAGTCCACGATGGTGACAAAGGGCCAGCACCGTGGCCGTCTCAACGAGTGTGGTGCAGTCGAGTTGCCGCGTGTTGACCACCAGCTGTTCGCGGTCGTTCACCTCCAACGTGGCTGCCACATAGGGACGGCCGATGAACCGTCGGGCGAAGTCGAGCGGCGAGTTGCAGGTGGTGTCGGCCAACAGTTGCTCGATGAACATGCTGTCAGCAGGCTCGTAGGTCACCGTCTGCAACGACACCTCCCTGGGCATCGTCAAAACAGATGACGTCTGAGCCTTCATCGTGGCGGGCAGCAAAGCCCAAAGTAGCGACAACCAAACGAGCATATTCTCAACAACTATAAACTATTCACTATAAACTATCCGCTCGGCGCCTAGCGACGCTTCGCTTGCGAAGAACTCTTTCTGTATTTCTTCTTCATGCCGAAATTATAACCCACATACATATTGAACGAGCCAAACGTATTTTTGGTCATAAAACGAGCCTGACGGTAGTTATTAGAATGGACGATGGCACTAAAGCCAGCGAACCAATCAGAGTTGTTATAGACCACCGCAAAACGACCGATCAGATTGGGACTGACACTCACCTTTGAGAACTCGCTGACAGATGACATTGAGATACCTGTGGTTTTCTTGTAGCCCAAAGCCACCTGACCACTGGCACAGAACAGCCATTTAGGAGCAAACACCCAGTTGTAGGCATAGCCGCCAGAGATACTGAAGTCATGATACTCCACCGAACGGAACATCAAGCCCGAATCGAGGGTTACCGTCTGCGAGGCCAAGCGCTCACTGACCACGCTCTTCAGAAGTTCGTGATCGAGTTCAAGCGTATTCTTCGTATAGCCCAGTCCCGCCATCCACGAGCCACAACTGATCTTCTGACGCGTACTCTGGGCAAAGGCGGCAGGATAGGAAAAACGGCCATGATTGAAGATGTAATAGGCATTGATGCCCGTGATACCTGCTTTAACGCCATCGAACGAGGTATTTTCCAAAGGTCCCGTATCAATGCCTGATCCCAGGTGGGCTTCGCGAATCTTATAATCACTACCCGTGCGACGATAGAGCAGGTCGATACCTATCTGCGAACTGTAGATGCTCATGCCCAGCTCGGTCTTGTTCTTTCGGAAGTCAGAGTGGTTGAGCGAGAAGGTGTAGCCCAAGAACACCCATTTCCATCCGATATAAGGACCCACCTTGAAACTGCCATCGGGCGAAAAAGAGATTTTCTGCTCGTTGGCATCCGAACTGCTCAGTTCGAAGAGATCGTAACTATAGGTGGTCTGAAGCATAGTCTGATAAACGTAATGCTGCGGTTCGATATAGTTCTCATCGAGGCGGTCGAAGCCTCGGATAATGCGCCTGATCAAACTCAACTTGCGTGGCTGCTGCGCCAACTGCTCTACCACAGTATCAGCCGAAAGAGAATCGGTCTGATGATCGCCTATCGACCGTTGTAGCGGTTGAAGGGCAGAAATCGGGTAAGCGAGTGATAACAATAGTGAGAAGGTCAGTGCGCGTAAGTTCATTTCTTCTTTAGAATTTTCCAAGTATCCGGTCGAGTGCCCAGTTGACTGGAGTCGCAGAGACACTCGTACAAGTACAGACAGAGAGGCCCTGAAGGTGCTCAATCACGTTCTTAATGAGCGGATATTGCACATAGGGAGGATTGGGCACGGTGATCAACTCGGTGCCGCTACTGGTGTGCAGCTCGATGGGTGCATAGTCGAACACGGAGAAGCGCAGCGACCCTTGGTCACCAATGAGCTGAATGCTGTCCTCGCGGGCAGACTCGTGGGCCACAAAGCACCACGAGCCAGACCCAGGAAGACCGTTTTCAAAGCGGAACACACCACTGACCGAATCTTCACAACCATAAAGTTTGCCACGATTGGCACAGATGCCGCGCGCCTCAAGGATGACGCCGAACATCTCCTGAAGGAGGTCGAGCTGGTGAGGAGCCAGATCGTAGAAATAGCCGCCACCCGCAATGTCAGGCTGCAAGCGCCAAGGCAGGTTCTCGGGATGGGAATAGTCCAACTCACGAGGAGGTACGGCAAAGCGCACCTGCACGTTGATGACCTGTCCGATGGTGCCCTGTTCCACAATCTCACGCACCCGTTGGAAATAAGGGAGATAACGACGATAGTAAGCCACGAAGCAGGGCACTCCCGTCTGCTCGCTGATGCGATTGACGCGGGCACAGTCGTCATAGCTGGCAGCCAAGGGCTTCTCCACATAGACGGGCTTGCCTGCCTTCATCGACATGATGGCAAAGGTGGCATGACTCGATGGCGGTGTGGCCACATAGACAGCATTGACCTCTGGGTCGTCAATGAGACGGACAGCATCGGTGTACCAGCGCGGCACACCATGACGCTCTGCATAGGAGCGTGCCTTCTGTTCGGAACGGCTCATGACGGCCACGACCGACGAGCCTTCCACCTCGTTGAAGGCGGGACCGCTCTTCTTCTCGGTCACCTCGCCACAGCCAATGAATCCCCACTTCAGTTTTTTCATCGTTTATCTTCGTTATGTTTTATCTTACCAGTAGCCCCCTACTCCACAGGCTCCAGCTTGATGAGCATCACCAAGCTCTCAGCGCTGCCCTTCGTGATGACATACTCCGTACCCGCCGTGATGGTGATGGGCTCGAGCTCATAGTACTTACCTTCTGTATTCTCAGTACCCGTGACCGTGGTCTTCACATCGTTGAGCTTCACATCACGTCCAGACTTGGCAGTACCCATAATAATCGTCATCTGGTAGTTCTTAGCAGGAGTGAAAGTGATGGAGCCCTTGGAATCGAGCTTCACACCTTTTTTATAATATATACCGTCGTAGGTAATCTTGCCGTCACCATAAGCACCACCGACAGTAAACATGCTCTGCGAAGGAGCACCATCGAACGAAGCAAGAATAGCACCCTCGGGCTGAGGATCAGGATTGGGGTCATCGCCGCCTTGTTCGCCGCCTTCACCACCTTGTTCGCCGCCTTGTTCACCACCCTGTCCGCTTTCTTCGCCGAAAAAGCCTACAAGCTTTGACTTGTAGTTGTCGAGCAAGCCACCCAGCACACTATCATAGGCAGAATCTTCGTCATCACTACCTACATTGTTATTGAACGTATAGGTGAAATCACCATGATTCAATCGACCGGCACCGTAATAGCCTTTCACAATGGAAGGCACGTCGGCAGCGGCATCGGGCGTGTATGAATAGATAAGTGCAGCATTGGTATCAAAGTTGTTATAGGTGGTTCCACCCACCAGCGTCTTCTCCGTCTCAGGCACCTGCTCGTCGCGGGTTGCCGTCTCGTAGGCATCATAGCCCTTTGACGAGGGATTATTCTGGGTGTAATAGCTGAAATGGGCAGCCGTGCGGTCGAAATAGTTACCAAAAGCCTTGATCATACCACCGTTCTCACCGGAGAAAGTGCCGCTACCCAGTCCGTCTGTTCCCTGCAAAGAGGCAAGGATGGGTTTCTTGGTCTTGAGGAAATAGTTGTTCTCGACAAAGACACTGGCACCCGTCGTGGCACCCACGCCGTACTTAGCCACATTGTCGAAGAAGTTGTTCCACACATGGACGGTCATCGTGCGCACACGGGGATGACGAGAGTCACTATGGTCAAACCAGTTGTGATGATACGAGATAAAGTTGGGACCGCTCTCGCTCTTCATGCCGAACATGTTGGTCTTGCCCGTGTCCCAATAGCGACAATAACTGACCGTCACATACTTCGAATCGCTCTTCACGTCGACAGCACCGTCGCCCTTGGCGTGGTCACCACCACCATTGGGGCCGTAGAACACGTCCATGTTGTGAATCCAGATGTTGGAGTTGTCGGTATCGAGCGACAGACCGTCGTCCATGCAACGCATAATGCCCAAGTTACGGAACTCCACGCTCTTCGAGTTGCGAACGAGGAAACCGAAGCCCTTGATGGTGGCATCGTCGCCAATACCCTCGAAGGTGAGGTTCAGCTCTGAGTCGGCCTTACGACCTTTCACCTGGATGCCCTCTTCCTTACTGCCCACGCCATCGAGATCATCCTTCGTGACGAGACCGATGAAGCGGAAAGCAATAGGCGTCGTGTCGAGTCCCTTCTCGTAAGCTGCGATAATGGCTTGCAAACCTGTACACTCGGTCTTGCCGCCTTTGTTGTCGGTAATGACGCTGGTGGTGATGGTCTTAGCGGTCTTGGCGGTGACATAGAGGACTTTTGCGCCCTGCTTCAACGATCCGTCGTTGTTATAGGCACCAACGCCACTATTATAATTGAAATGAGCATAGCCCGCGCGGTCATAGCTCCTCACTTCGAGACTGCTGGCAAGACTGGCTTTCTCAGCCACCTCCTGTTCACCTGTCACAGGCACGACCTTCACCTCATACGAACCAGCCACAAGACCCACCACGTCAGCACGGCCATAGGTGCCATAGTTGCGCACCAACTGCTGGTCAATCTGCGTAAAGTCGGCATATTTGCCACCCTTCACATAGACATGATAATTGGTAGCACCCTCCAGCAGTTCCCATGTCACATAGAGCGACTCCTGCAACCCCTTGGCTTCCGTCAGTTTCAGGTCGCCATTGATGATATCGCCTGAGGCTTTCTTGGCGAAACTGATTTTCTTGATTCCCTCGAAGACATCCTGCGCCTCGGAGAGCAGATTGACCAGCACCTTCGAACCTTCCATCATGATGCTCGACAGTTCGCTGGTGTCGTAATACTTCACAAGGCCTGAGGCGAGCGTAAGCTGTGCCTGATTTGCATCGCTGTTCTGACCGACGGAATGGTCATCGGTCGAGCTTGCCACCATGCTGAACATCAGGGCAAGCAAAGAGATTAATGTCTTTTTCATCCTGCCATCAACGCTTTACGAATTTAACGACCTGATTGTCAGCCTTCAACACGTAGATACCTTTTTTCAGGTGCGAAACGTTAAGCTTGGCAGCCTTCGAACGAAGCATGAGTTTGCCGGCAGCATTGTAGATGAACACTTCACTACCCTCCTTCAGACCGGAGATGTTCAACTCGGAACCCACGAGGCCGCGAAGGGTGAAGGTTGCGAGATTCTGAATGGAGGAGGCATCACCGAAGCTCAGCACGACACCTTCCATATCGGCAGTCTGCGTCGTGGTATCGGCAAAGTGAAGCACCACCTGATCACCATTGAAGGTAATCTTGGTTACTGTTTTCTCAACGGTCACTCCGTTAATCGTGAGGGTCTGACCGTCAGCAGCGCTCATGGGTGTTGTCTGCAACAACCACAAAGCGGCAAAGATGAATGAAATTTTTTTGATCATAATAGTTTTAGTATTGAGTTTGATTTGTAATTAAGATCGTGTAGCATGAAAGCCCTCCAGATTCTCGTACTTGCGCACCATCATGCGCTGATAGGCATTGCGCAACCACCAGGGATGGAGCAGCGTGAAGACTAGGCCAATGGCCATCATGATGAGATAGGCCACCGTCTCGCTGAAAAGCAACAGCAGAATGGCCATCAGAGCAATGGGCAGGAACATTCCCACCATTTCGAGCACCAGTTGCAATCCGCTCTCCACGTTGCCCTTGCCCGTTATCTTCTGATCGAGCGGCAGCGTCTGCTTATTATAGACAGCCAACTGAAAGAGGATGAAATAGAGTACACCGCTGGACATCAGCAGGAAGGCCAGCATCATGAGGATGGAGAACTTGCCTGTAATAACAGCAGGCGACATCAGTAGCAGGGGGAGCAGCAGCAGGGCCACATGGAAATAGTATTTGGCCTTCAGCAGAGAAAGAACGTTCTCACGATGCACCATCAGCAGGTCGATATAGTTGCCTTCCGGTCCCATGACCTTCACCAGCGTGGTCATACCGTAGATGCCAAAGCAATAGAAGCACCAGAAGTTGAGCAGCATCGGACTGTCATAGATAGAGGTAAAACTGATGATGAGCGAAAGCACCGTGACCAAAGAGATGCTCATGATGACGCGTGAACGGATGGCCTTATTGCGGAAGATGCTCTTCAGTTCCAACTTCAGGTATTCGCCCTCTTCGCCAAAGCGCTCAAAGAAAGCGAATCTGGAGATATGCCGCACCTTCGTCGAGGTATTCTTCTCCTGACGGGCAATCTCTTCATAGACGAAAGCAAACTGCATCTCACGGTTAGCCCAGAACAGCAGGGCAAGCAGCAACAGGCTTGTGGGCAACAGCCAAGGCGTCTCGCCAAAAGCCACAAGGCCGTCCATCGCGGCCTCCAACAAGTTACCCTTCTTGTCAAAAAGCAGCAACGACCACAGTCCACCATAGACCACGACGGGCAGCATCCACCAGAGGATGCTACGATTGACCAGCGTGCGAACCATCAGGTAGAACTGGCTGTTGGCCATGATGAGCAACAGGCCACTCAACAGCAGCGAGAGTGCCAACGGCCAGCCACAACCGCCTGCCAGCACAATAATGACATAAGGCAGGAAGAAAGCCAGCCAAAGCCAGTTATAAGTGCTGACGACTGACGATAGAAGGAAATTCTCGATGACAGCATTGCGGGGCAGCGGCAACAGTAAGTAGGGCTTAACCAGCATGGCCGGTGTCTGCTGCACCATGAAACGGATGCCGAAGTCGATGAGCAACATGATGGGCATCAGTCCCATCAATATCGCCGGCTCATGGTGCGATCCCGAAGTGACAGCCATCGAGGCAAACATCACGCCATAGATAATCAGGTAGAGCACAAAGACAGCACCGCCAATGACCATCAGCACCTTGGCCACCATGCTCTGCTCGAAAGCAGGCGAACGGCGGTAGCCCAGATGGTTGTTGCGGCGCAACAGACGGAAAAGCTGTAAACGATTCATCATCTTCTTACCTCTTACCTCTTACTTCTCACCTCGTATTTCTTACCTCTCACCTCTTACTTCTTACCTCTCACCTCTTACTTCTCTCACCTCAAATCAATCACCTCTGCCGTGGGGAAGTCCTTCGAGTTGAACACAAACTCGGAGTCGCTCAGGTTCTGCACCTTCAACTGGCTGATGACAAAGCGCGTCCATTTTGAGCCTTGGCGCATCTTCACCTCAGTAGGAGCATAGCTATTCTTGTCGATGGTGATAAACATCTCCTGCACCTTCCGCTTGGGGTCGGATGCCGTGAGATGAACCACATACGAAGACCCCGACGTTGACATCGTATAGTCGAAGCCTTTCTTATACATATTAATGAAGTTGTAGGGATTGATGGCCTGCTGCTGGGTCTCGGTGGGCGTGGTCACGCTCACCTCGTTGTTCTTCTCAAGCCACGTCCACTGGGTCGCTCCATCATACCACATCACAGCTATGGGAGTCTTTGCATGAAATTTCCTGCCTTTCACGGCTATAGTACCGCTGGCGCTGCCATACTGGGCACTCTCCATCGTGAAGTTGGCTGAGATGCCCTCCTTGGCGCTGACCTTGGCAGCACACTTGTCTAACACGTCTTTAGCATTGTCACCAGCAAAACTGAATGAAACATGACAAAGCAGGATCGATAAAGCTATCAGAATTCTTTTCATTTTTCTTCTTCTATTTTATACTTTCGTTATGACGGTTTTCGATTTGTCGTTATGACGTTCTTTTAGTCGGCAGTCGCCTTTGTAAAAGCGGCAAAGCCGAGCGATATCGTTATGAAGTTATTACGACTCTCTTCTAGATTGTCATCTATTTCTTAATGTACTGAGCAGTGCCTCCAGGCTCATTTCGTCCTGAATCAAGACCTCACGCGGCTTCGAGCCGTGGGCTGCACCCACTACCCCAGCCTTCTCCATCAGGTCCATCAGTCGGCCTGCACGGTTGTAACCGATAGAGAACTTACGCTGAATCAAGCTCGTAGAACCGCTGCCGCTCTGAACTATCAGGCGAGCTGCATCCTCAAACATCGGGTCAAGATGAGTCAGATCCACATCGCTCGACTCGCCACCCATGCCGCCGGCATCACCCTCGATAATAGGCTCTGGCAGTTCGAAGGGTTCTGTATAGCCCTGCTGGTCTTGAATAAACTCATTGATAGCCACCACCTCAGGCGTATCGACGAAAGCACACTGCACACGAATCGGGTCATTGCCCTGCAGGTAGAGCATATCACCACGACCTATCAGCTGCTGAGCGCCCATGCGGTCAAGAATGGTCTTCGAGTCAATGCTCTGCGACACCTTGAAGGCGATGCGGGCAGGGAAGTTGGCCTTAATGGTACCCGTGATGATATTGGTGGTAGGACGCTGCGTAGCGATAATCATGTGGATACCTACGGCACGGGCCTTCTGGGCAATACGTGCAATAGGCAACTCTATCTCCTTGCCTGCCGTCATGATCAGGTCGCCAAACTCATCGATGACCACCACGATATAAGGCATGTACTTATGTCCCTTTTCAGGATTCAGCCTGCGGGCAATGAACTTGCGGTTGTAGTCCTTGATGTTACGTTCGCCGGCAGCCATCAGCAACTCATAGCGGGCATCCATCTCCACGCAGAGGCTCTGCAAGGTACGGATCACCTTCGAGGTGTCAGTGATGATAGGTGTCTCGGCCTCTTCGGGCAGCGCTGCCAAGAAGTGTTTGTCGATGGTCTTATAGACAGAAAACTCTACCATCTTCGGGTCAACAAGCACGATCTTCAGCTCAGCGGGGTGTTTCTTATATAATAAAGAGGTCAGGATGGCATTCAGACCTACTGACTTACCCTGACCGGTAGCACCAGCCACCAACAGGTGGGGAGCTTTGGCCAAGTCGAACATAAAGACCTCATTGGTGATGGTCTTACCCATAGCACAAGGCAACTCCATCGTGGTCTCCTGGAATTTCTTCGAGTTCAGCACCGATTCCATCGACACCGTATTGGCCTTGGCATTAGGCACCTCAATACCGATGGTACCCTTGCCTGGAATAGGCGCGATGATACGGATGCCCAGCGCCTTCAGCGAGAGGGCTATATCGTCTTCCAAGTTACGGATCTTCGAGATACGTACGCCCTGCGCAGGGGTAATCTCATAGAGCGTGATGGTAGGACCGACCGTAGCCTTGATGCTCGAAATCTCAATGCCGAAGTTGCGCAGCACCTCCACGATGCGGTTCTTGTTGGCGGTCTGCTCGGCCATGTCGATATAGGGTTTCCCATCATCCTCATATTTCTTCAGCAGGTCGAGCGTAGGATAGCGATAGTTCTCCAAGTCGCGCTTGGGGTCGTAAGGCTCCAGTTCGTCAGGATCTACGCCTGCCACTTCGCCATCAGCCTTCTCAGTTTCCTCTACCTCATCGATGGCGAAATCTTCCTCATCGTCACCTTTCTTCTTATCCTCATCGCCAGAAGCCGGATCAATCAGGACATCATCGTCCTCGTCTTCATCCTCATTCTCGTCGTTCTCCTCATCCTCTTCGGTCTCTTCTTCGCCTTCATCATTTTCCTCCGTGTCATCCTGATTCTGATCGTCCACGTCTTCTTCGTCAGTAGGATCATCAATCTTCATCGGAATCTGATCATCTTTTTTCTTTTCGTCATCCATCCTTTCTTCCAGATCGGTCTTTTCCTTTTTACGAGACTTCAGCCATCCAAAGATTTTGGAGAAAAAGCCAAACGGATTCAACACTTTACGAATAAAATAGACGGTTTCAACGCTAAGATAGACAAGATAAACAATAGCAATCAGGCCAAGAATAGCCATCAGACCCGGGGTACCCACATAGCCTTCCACGAACTGACAGATAAAAAGGCCGTGGTCGCCACCCAAACAGAAATGAGCGTCGGGGAACAAGGGTGAAACCAGCTTAGCCAGCGCCACAGAAGCCCACACCATGAGCAGCATCAGGATCAGGAACCACTTGATGAGGTTCACGCGGTAGGCACGCATCAGACGGAGTCCCATCAGCATAATGAAGACGGGAATCACAAATGCTGCCAAGCCAAAGCACTCCTTCATGAAATAGTAGGCAAGATATGCGCCGTAGGAACCGCATGAGTTAGTAAACTCCCCATGCTGGTTCTGCATTTCGCCATCACGCAGATTCTCTATGATACTCTGATCGGCCTGTCCCGTGAAAAGGAAGGACGCGAATGCGCTAGCCAAATATAGTGCCAGTATAAAAATCACGATGCCCAGGATGAAGTTCACACGCTCGTTGTGCAGCATATTGCCAAACTTGATGTTCTCCATCCAACTCATACGACCCTCTTTTGAAGGCTGTTTTTTCTTTTTCTTCGCCATTTTTTATCTTGTTAATCGAAATTCTGTGCAAAATTAGAAAAATAATATGAATTCTTCGCACGCAAAGAGAAAAATTTTCACTCTATTCACACGCAATTATGAATAATTTTGTATTTTTGCACCTCGAAACGCGAAGAAATGAAAAAAATCATCTATCAGAAATTCGATAAAAGGCAGATTTCATCGCTTCCTCAGGTTTCATTTCCCGGACGGATCATTGTCATTCTGACGCCTGGAGAAACAGAGAAAGCGGTCAACTATCTGCTCTCATGTCCCATCTTGGGCGTCGATACCGAAACACGCCCCTCGTTCAAGCGAGGGCACCAGTATCAGGTGTCGCTATTGCAGGTTTCCACCGAAGACACCTGTTTCCTGTTCCGACTGAAGCATACCGGCATCACGCCTGCCATTATCCGGTTCCTAGAAGACACGACCGTGCCCAAGATCGGACTCTCCTGGCACGATGATCTGAACGGTCTGCACAAACTGGCCGACTTCAAGCCCGGCAACTTCATCGACTTGCAACAGCATGTGAAAGATGTGGGTATTGAAGACCTGAGCCTTCAGAAGCTCTTTGCCAACATGTTCGGACAGAAAATCAGCAAGCGCATGCAACTGAGCAACTGGGAGAGCGACATCCTCGACCACAAGCAGAAAGCCTATGCCGCTACCGATGCCTGGGCGTGTATCATGCTCTACAAGGAGCTGGTGCGGCTGCAAGAGACAAGAGACTACGAACTAATCATCAACAAAGAGGAAACAATAGGAAATGAAGAACATCTTCCTGAAACGAGGTAAAGAGGAAAGCCTGCTGCGCTTCCATCCATGGGTATTCTCAGGTGCCATCCACCACGCCGAGGGCGACATTGCCGAAGGCGACATCGTCCGTGTGCTCGCTGCCGACGGCACGTTCATTGCCACTGGCCACTACCAGCAAGGCTCTATCGCCGTCCGCGTGCTGTCGTTCCGCGACATCAACATTGACTCGTCATTCTGGATGAGCCGACTCACCTCGGCCCTCCAGATGCGCATCGCCATCGGACTGGCCGACCAACCCACCAACGACAGCTACCGACTCGTTCATGGCGAGGGCGACAACCTGCCCGGACTTATCATCGACATCTATGGCAAGACGGCCGTCATGCAAGCCCATAGCATCGGCATGCACCTCTGTCGTCACGACATTGCCCAAGCGCTCGTCGCCACAATGGGCCAGCGGCTGGAAAACGTCTATTATAAGAGTGAGACCACCCTCCCCTATATGGAACCTGAAAACGGCTTCATCGTAGGTGGAAGTGAGGATGATACCGCTACGGAGAACGGGTTGAAATTCCACGTTGATTGGCTAAAGGGACAGAAAACAGGATTCTTTATCGACCAGCGCGAAAACCGCTCATTATTAGAGCATTATGCACGTGGGAAGAAGGTGCTCAACATGTTCTGTTACACAGGCGGTTTCTCCTTCTACGCCATGCGCGGAGGAGCCCAACTGGTTCACTCCGTAGATAGTTCGGCCAAGGCCATCGAACTCACAAGAGCCAACGTCGAACTGAACTTCCCTGGCGACCCGCGCCACGAAGCTTTCTGCGAGGATGCCTTCAAGTTCTTAGAACAAATCCCTAACACCCATCACCTAACACCCAATACCCATCACCCATCACCCAACACTTACGACCTCATCATCCTCGACCCGCCAGCCTTTGCCAAGCATCGTGGTGCTTTGCATAATGCGCTGAAGGGCTACACACGCCTAAACATGAAGGCCTTCGAGAAGATTCAGCCAGGTGGAATTCTCTTCACCTTCTCCTGCTCACAGGTGGTGACCAAAGACCATTTCCGTAACGCCGTCTTCACGGCAGCTGCACAGGCTCGTCGCAAGGTGCGCATCCTCCACCAGTTGCACCAGCCGGCCGACCACCCCATCAATATCTATCATCCTGAGGGCGAATATCTGAAAGGCCTCGTGCTCTACGTGGAATAAAGAGGCCTCCCCCAACCCCTCCTAGGGAGGGGAGAACCGCCTCATGCCACAGGTCATCGAAAGAAGGAGCGTTTATTTCAAATGACTAGAAAAATCGAAAAGTTTATCGCAGAACAAGGACTGCTGCTGAAAGACGGGCTTTATATCGTCGCCCTCAGCGGTGGTGCCGACAGCGTGGCGCTGCTGCGCTGTCTGTTGGCTTTGGGCTATCGGATAGAGGCCGCCCATTGCAACTTCCACCTGCGGGGCGAAGAGTCCGACCGCGACGAGCAGTTTGTCATCCAGCTCTGCCAACAGCTCGAAGTACCGCTCCATCTGGCACATTTCGACACCCGCAGCTATGCCCAGCTGCACAAGGTGAGCATCGAGATGGCTGCCCGCGAACTGCGCTACCACTACTTCGAACAACTGCGTCAGGACATCGGAGCTACCGATATCTGTGTAGCCCATCATCAGGACGACAGCGTGGAGACGCTACTCATCAACCTCATTCGCGGCACGGGCATTCACGGTCTTACCGGCATCCGTCCCCGTCAGGGTCATATCGTCCGTCCGCTGCTTTGTGTGAGCCGGATGGAGATAGAAGAAGAGCTCAAGAAAATTGGTCAGTCTTACATCACCGACAGCACCAATCTCATCGACGATGTGGTGCGCAATAAGATCCGGCTGAACATCCTTCCGCAGCTCCGCGAGATCAATCCGTCAGTAGCCGAAAACATCTTTGCCACCAGCCAGCACATCAGCGAGGCCGAGCGGCTCTACGATGCCGCCGTCAAAGCCCATATCCGTGCGCTCACGGGTAGCAGTGAGGTGTCAGCATCTGGCTGTTCCAGCATGCGCATTGCTGACCTTTTAGCGCTCCCGTCGCCTGAGAGCATCCTGTTTGAATGGCTTCAAGCTTTCAGTTTCCAATCACAGGTTATTGAACAGGTTTTCAATCACTTATCGTCACAGACTGGAAGCAAGTGGAGCTCCCCCACCCACGACCTCATCCTGAATCGCGGAGAGATTCTGGTGGAGCCTCATCAAGCCCCCATCGCCTCGATGAAAATACCCGAAACGGGCTGCTACGTGATGGGTGAAAAACAGCGGTTCCGCTTCACCCTTTCCAGCGATTTGCAGGTCATCAAGACGCCAGACCACGCTTGCCTTGATGCGGCGAAGGTGACCTTCCCGCTCACCATCCGCACGGTGCAGGAGGGCGACCGTTTTGTGCCTTTCGGCATGAAGGGGAGCAAGCTCGTCAGCGACTTCCTTACCGACCAGAAATGTACAATTTTTGAGCGCAGGCGTCAACTGGTCATCACCGATGCCTCCGACACGATCGTCTGGCTCGTAGGCCGTCGCCCCGACCAGCGTTTCTGCATCAGCGAGACCACCACGCAGATGCTCGTCTGCCACTATTCCGACCATCAACCAACACAACCAGCATACCCCGCATGAAAAAGGCTCTCACCCTACTCTTCCTCCTCCTGTCTCTGACCGCTATGGCTCAGGCTGACAGCACCAAGACGAAACAGAAGAAAGAACGCACCGTCAGCATCTATGGCGAAGTCTATGACTCGTTCACCAAAGCCAAGGTCAAGGCCTTCATCACCGTGATGAGTCAGGACTCAACCGTCATCGACACCATGACCTGCTGGACATGGGGCACAGAGAGCATCTACGAACTGAAGATTCCTGCCAAGCCACAGAAAGTGATTGTAAAAGGTACGTGCGAAGGCTATCACGATGCCTATCTGGACTACCAGCTGCGCTATGTGGGGCGCAACAACAGTTTCAAGCTGCCCCGCCTGCTCATGAAGAAGAAGCAGGACGACATCTGGCGCGAAGACATGATCGACGGCGTGGTGGTCAAAGGCACGAAAGTCAAGATAGCCTATCATGGCGACACCATCGTCTATAACGCCTCGGCCTTCAACCTGCCCGAAGGATCGATGCTCGACGGACTCATCCGTCAGATGCCAGGCGCAGAGCTGAAGGACAATGGCGACATCTATATCAACGGCAAGAAAGTCGATTATCTCACCCTCAACGGCAAGGACTTCTTCAAAGGGCAGAACCGCGTGATGCTCGACAACCTGCCCTACTACACCGTGCAGAACGTCAAGGTCTATGACAAATCGACCAAGCAGAGCGAGCTCATCGGCCACGACGTGGAGAAGCGCGACTATGTGATGGATGTGGTGCTGAAGCGCGAATACAACCGAGGCTACCTCGCCAACATTGAGGCAGGCATCGGCACCGACTCCCGCTATCTGGGCCGTCTCTTCGGTCTCTACTACGACGATCACTCGCGCGTCAGCGTCTTTGGCAACACCAACAATATCAATGAGAACCGCCGTCCGGGCGGCGATGGCGACTGGAGTCCCAGCAACATGCCGCAAGGACAGATGACCACCCACCAGACGGGCCTGCACATCGAAACGGAAGATCAGGACAAGCGGTGGGAAGAGGAGTTCGATGCCACCCTCCACTGGAGCGATGCCGACAACGAGACGCGCACCTCCAGCGAGCGCTTTGCCAACATGGGCAACCTCTTCGGTGGTTCCTCGTCGCTCAACCGTCAGAAGGACTTCCGCTTCTCAGCCGACAACCGCTTCAGTATCAAGGAGCCTTTCAGTCTCTCGTCCAACTTCTCCGTAAGCTATGTCAACGGCCATCGTGACAGCGAGAGCCGCGACTCCAGCTTCCGTACCGCCATCGTCAACCGCACCCGCAACGAATCGAGAAACGAATACCGCACGCTGAGCCTCAACGGTTCGCTCAACTACAACAAGAAGTTCGACTGGGGCGACTATATCACCCTCTCGTTGTCAGGCAGCTACAACCGTAACATGCCCAACGAGAAATTCACGCTGAACCACACCTACTATGCGCAGAACGACTCTACCGACCTGCGCCACTATTACAACGATGCACACGAAGAGACCTACAACTACCGTATCGGTGGAAACTACACGCTGCAAATGCCCAACAACTGGTACATCGGTGCCAACTTGTCCTACGATCAGTCGATGGAGATCTCAGCAGATGACTACTACCGACTGGACCGCCTCACCGAGGTGGCCGCCGACAAACAGCAACTGACGTGGCTGCCCTCGACCAACGCCCTGCTCATGAGTTCCCTTGACCTGCTGAACAACGGTTGTGACCACCTGCTCACCCGCAGATACCGAGCCATGCTAGGCATTACCCGCTCCACCGACGATGGCTACCTCTATATCTACCTGCCCGTGATTCACACCCGTGAGCGGCTGGATTACCATGAAGAGCTGTTCGACACCGTTGCCCATCGCAACTACACCCATTTCGAGCCCATCTTCGGCTTCTACCGCTGGGGCATCAAGCGCGGTCTGCGCTCGGTCAACTACAGCATGTCCATCAACCGCCCCAGCCTGTCGAGCCTGCTTCCCTACGACGAAACGACCAACCCGCTGGCCATGACGGTGAACAATCCCGACCTGAAGGCTTCCGTCACCCACAACGGCGACCTCAACTTCGTCATCAACAACGACAGCCTCCAGCGGTTCCTCTCTTTCTGGACGAGTGCCAGCATCGTCCAGCGATCCATCGGCACCCGCTCCATCTACAACCCTGACACAGGCAGCTACATCTTCATACAGGACAATGTCAATGGCAACTGGAGCTGGAGCTTAGGCACCAGCTACGACATGGCGCTCGACAAGCAGAAGCTCTTCCGACTGACACAGCAGGCCGATGCCGCCTACACCCACTCCGTTGACTTCGACGTGCTCTATATCCCGGTCTCGGCAGAATATGCCACCTCGACAGCAGAGACCAGCACCGTCCACAACTGGACGCTGCACGAGCGTCTGGGCGTCGAGTTCCAGAAAGACAAGCTCACCATCGGCATCCGAGGCGAAGTGAACTGGCGCAGCGCCACGAGCGACCGTCAGAACTTCGAGCGCATCTCGGCCTTCGACTATAACTATGGCGGTCACCTTCGCTACACCATCCCCTGGATCAAGCTCTCGCTGGGCACCGACCTGCGCATGTTCTCCCGTCGCGGCTATCAGAGCAGCATGATGAACACCGACGACCTCGTGTGGAATGCCGAGCTGGCCCGCACGCTCTTCAAGGAGAAGCTCACCATGAAGTTCACCGCCTTCGACCTGCTCCACCAGCTCTCCAACAAGCAGTATGAGGTCAATGCCCAAGGCCGCACCGAGACTTGGAACAACGCCCTGCCTCGCTACGTCATGTTCTCCCTTATGTACAAGTTCAACAAGAAATAGGAGTTACAGAATCTTCTGCAACTCCTATTAGTCTGGAAACTCCGGAAACTCCGGAAACTCCGGATAATCCGGAAAGTCCGGAAAGTCCGGAAAGTCCGGATAC
>JAEEGL016843980.1_pt1 | contig 26468 bp, 22 predicted proteins | sample 9134231 | NCBI WGS metagenome assembly JAEEGL01 (sample SAMN16246548, study PRJNA631951) | gut metagenome | biome: gut microbiome; feature: rumen; material: fiber-attached | host: Bos | place: Iran: Karaj | collected 2018-10 | reverse complement strand
GGCGATGGCCAAGCAGAAGAAGGCGAGCGCCGCGATTTCGTGGGGCACCGCGATTCTCGGCACCATCCTCGGCGGCATCGGCAAGGTCAGCACCGTGACGCGCGCCGGATCGGCCGTGCGCAACTCGACGATGATCAGCAAGAAGCAGCAGGACGTCGCCCAGGCCGAGGAATCGGCCGAAGTGCTGCACCAGCGCTACGAGGCCCTCGAAAAGGAGCTCGAGGAGGCGCTCCAGGCCGCGCAGGAGGAGATCAACCCCGCCGCCATCGTGCTCGACGAGATCATCGTCCGCCCGCGCAAGACCGACATCGTGGTCGACAAGCTCCTCGAGGTCTAGCCGGCCTCACCGACCTCGCGCCACGCGCACAGAAGGGGACTCCCATGCCAAGCCTGCTCATCAAGGACGCGCTCCTCGACGGGGCGCGCACGGACGCCCTCATCCGCGACGGCCGCTTCGCCGAAATCGCGCCGGGCATCGCCCCGCCCGCCGGCGTCGAGGTCCTCGACGCCAAGGGCCGGATTCTCGCCCCCGCCTTCTACAACGCCCACACCCATTCGGCGATGAGCATCATGCGCGGCCTCGCCGACGACCTCCGCCTCGAGGTCTGGCTGAACGAGCACATCTGGCCCTTCGAGGCGAAGCTCACCGAGGACGACGTCCGCCGCGGCGTGCGGCTCGCCGTCGAGGAGATGATCCGCTCCGGCACGGTCTTCTTCAACGACATGTACTGGATGCCCGACGTCGCCCTCCGCGTCGCGGACGAGGCTGGGATGCGCGCCGTCATCGGCCCCTGCCTGATCTCGAACCCCCTCGCCAAGTTCACCCGCGCGGAGGAGCTCGAGGAGGCCTACCGCCATGTCGCGCATCCGCACCTCCTCGCCCTCGCGCACGCCCCGCACGCCGTTTATTCCGCGGATGAGCGCCTGCTCCGCGAAACAGCCGAAAAGGCCCGCGCCGACGGCCGCGTCATCCATGTCCACGCCTCCGAAACGCGCACGGAAGTCGACGACTGCCTCAAGGCGCACGGCATGACGCCCGTCGCCTGGCTCGACCGCTGCGGCCTTCTCACGGAGCGCACCGTCCTCGCCCACGGCGTCCACCTTTCGGACGACGACATCCGCCTCGTCCGCGATCGCCATGCGGTCGTCGTCCACAATCCCTGCTCGAACTACAAGCTCTGCTCCGGCCAGTTCGACTTCCGCCGCGTCGTCGAGGCGGGCGGCTGCCGCGTCGCCCTCGGCACCGACGGCTGCGCCTCCAACAACAACCTCTCCTTCTTCGACGAGATGAAGCTCGCCGCCCTCAACGCCAAGATCCAGTCGGGCGACCCCGAATGCGGCAAGGCCGCCGATGTCTGGCGGATCGCCACGCAGGGCGGCGCCGAAGCCTTCGGACTCGATGGCGGCGTCATCGCCGTCGGCAAGCTCGGCGACGCCCTTCTCCTCGACCCCGCCACACCCGCGCTGAACCCGCTCCGCGACCTCGCCTCCGCCCTCGTCTACGCCGCCGACACATCCTGCGTCGATACCGTCGTCTGCGACGGCCGCGTCCTGATGGCGGACAAGGTCCTCCATGTCTGAGAGTGGTATAATTGAACACGCACACCCTTTTGGAACGTCTGCCAAAATGAAGAAAATTTCCGAATCCCCCCTCTGCACCCTTACCCTCGCTACCTACAACCTGCGCGTCCCCTGCGACAAGCCGCCGAACGACTGGGACAGCCGCCGCGACCGCGTCCGCTGGATGATCGCCAAGCACCACTTCGACATCTTCGGCGTCCAGGAAGCCGTTCCGCAGCAGATCGACGACATCCTCGCCGAACCCACCCTCGCGAAGATCGGCGGTGGACGCGACGACTTCAAGGACGCGGGCGAGCACTCCTGCATCTTCTACGACACGACGCGCTTCGAGCTCGTCGCGGGCGGCACCTTCGGCCTCTCCGAGAAACCCGATGTCCCCGGTTTCCGCTCCTGGGGCTCCGCCTGCCCGCGCATCGCCTCCTGGGGCAAGTTCCGCGACAAGGCGTCCGGCAAGACCTTCTGCCACTACAACACCCACCTCGACCACATCAGCGAAAAGGCCCGCATCGAAGGCATCCGAATGGTCGTCGCCCATGCCCGTGAGAACTGCGGGCCAATCCCCCTCGTCCTGACAGGCGACTTCAACGCCTGCCCGGACAGCGAGACCTACCGGATCGCCTCAAAGCTGCTCCGCGACGCCGCCGTCATCTCCAAAACCGTCCACAAGGGACCGTCGCGCACCTTCCACCGCTGGGGCCACCGCACACGGAACGAGCCGATCGACTACGTCTTCGTCTCGAAAAATGTCTCCGTCCTCTCGCATGTCACGGACGGAACCCGGCCACTGGGCGGCTTCGCCTCCGACCACTACCCGGTCATCGTCCGGCTCCAGTTCTGACACCGTCCGTAATTTTCGGTTTGCTTTTCATACTTCAGTCTAGTATCATACTTCCATCGTGTTCCCCGCGGCTGTGAAAGCCGTTCGTGCGGAGAGGTGGCCGAGTGGCCGAAGGCGCGGCACTGGAAATGCCGTATACCACACCTTGGTATCGTGGGTTCAAATCCCACCCTCTCCGCCATTTTTATACCCTCGAATCTGCGGTCTTGACACCCATTTTTCCCTTGATTTGAAGCCTTCAAATGCAAATTCGCCCGTTTTCGCGCTCTTTCGTGTTTCTTCGCGTTTCCCGTGTTTCGTTACAGAAATTAGTGCCAAAATTAATGCCAGTCGGCGCAACCCACCCGCAAACCCACCCTGCCGCCCTCGTCGACTTTTAGGCTCCGCCGTGAGGCTCCGGCCCCTGTGACTGGTCACCGCCGCCGTCGGATTAGTCCAGACTGAAGCCTCGACCTCAACTTCCGCGCGGCCTACGGCTGGTTCGACATTCCCGTTATGGATTATACTTGAAGAACAGTAGCATATATGCTACTGTTTAACCATGGCCTTTGAAGTTCAGAAATGCTGCCTTGAAAGCGGACGCTGTCCATTTGATGAATGGTTCGCTCGGCTTTCTCCCCAGTTCAAAAGCCGTGTCCTTCAGCGGATTGTACGGCTTGAAATTGGAAACTTCGGCGACTGCCGCGCAATCTCCGGCGGCAAGGGCGTTTCGGAACTGCGGCTTGATTTCGGCCCCGGCTACCGTGTGTACTACGGTATTGACGGCGCGACAATCATCTTGCTTTTGTGCGGCGGCGACAAATCCTCGCAACGTCGCGACATAGAAAAGGCAAAGGAGCTTTGGACTGCTTACAAGGCGAAAGGGAATGAAAATGAAAACGGCATCGTTCCATGATGGAATACAACGCGAACTGGCTGGATCTCCCGAATTCATGCGTGAGGTCTTCAATCGGGCTTTTGAAAGCATGATCGACGGCGAAATGGAAGTCGGCCTCATCATGCTTCACGATATCGTAAAGGCGCAAATGGGATTTCCCGAATTGGCAAGGCGCACCGGGATGAACGAAAAGAGCCTCCACCGCGCCTTGTCGCGCCGTGGCAACCCCACAATGCGCACCCTTGCCCGCGTTCGCCGTGCGCTTCAGGAAGCGTAGGGGAGCCGCTGCGCCAGGTGAAATCAAACCCAAGCGGAAACCGAACAGAATCTCGCGCAACGACCACCGCGCGATGTTGAGCATGGTGTGTCAATGCCGCTGCGCTTTAGATCCTTCTCTACATCCGTTACATCGCGCGCGCGTGGCTGCGAGACTGGCTCTGAAGCAATTTGATGGCAGTCAGTCGGATGTTGTTTTGCCGATAGGGTCCCCTTTCGGGACGGCCCCCTGGCCCCGCTCGGAGCGGTAGCCATATGGGGAGGAACACGAAGTGTCTCCCTCTATGAAAGTAGTACCTTTTCCGAAGGGGTCGGCCTCGTCCTCCTTTCCGCTGGAGGGGGCGGGGCGTGGGGTGAAATGCAAGGGCAAGCAGTCGCCCACCATGCCGTTAGGATGGTAGGCATACAGATAGGGATGCAGTTCGCAATGGCTGATGAGGCTCGACGACCTCGGCCTCGCGGGGTATCGCGTGTGACTGGTTCGTCATTGATAGACTATACTTGAAGAACAGCAGCATATATGCCACCCTCAAACCGTACCCTTTGAAGTTCAGAAATGCCGCCTTGAAAACGGGCGCTGTCCATTTGATGAATGGTTCGCTCGGCTTTCTCCCCAGTTCAAAAGCCGTGTCCTTCAGCGGATTTTCCGGCTTGAAATTTGAAAATTCAATGATTGCCGCGCCGCATCCGGCGGCAAGGGCGTTTCGGAACGGCGGCTTGATTTCAGCCTCGGCCATGAAATGGGCAGGGGCGTTTCCCCGAGCGCCGCAGAGTCGGCGAAGGAGATCCGGCGATTAGCCGAGTACTCGCTCGACTGATGTCTGGAAGGCATAGAGGCCGGACTGTCGGCCCATTTCGGAGTCGCGCAATTCCTGGAGCCGATCCATGAGCTTCGTGGCGACAGCTTCGTCCAGGACGATCTGGAAGCCGACGTTGGCGCCGGGCCAGACATGCGAGTCGAGGCGCGGCCCCGTGGCGGGGCCATTGCCCACGATGCGCGGAAGCTGTGTGTAGTGCTCGACGCCAAGCGAGCGGAAAACGGCGAGGAGATCCTCGGCGATCGAGATGTTGGCGTAGACGGTGACGAGCTTTTTCATGGCTGGACGCGGGCGGCCTCCCCCACGCGACGGCGCTGGCGGAATTGTTCGACGATGAAATAAAGGACGGGAATGATGAACATCGTGACGAAGGTCGATACGGCCAGGCCGCCGCAGACCGTGATGCCGAGCGGACGCCACATGGCGCTGCCGTCGCCGCGCGAGAGGGCCATGGGCATCATGCCGAGGAGGGTCGTGAGAGTGGTGATCAGGACGGGACGCAGGCGCTGGCGACCGCTCTGAACGACGGCGTCGAAGAGCGGGAGGCCGCGTTCGCGAGTGATGTTGATGTAATCAATCAGCACGATGGCGTTGTTGACAACGACGCCGACGAGGAGGACGATGCCGATGTAGGCGCTCATGCTGAGAGGCGTACCGGTCGCCAGGAGCGCGAGGGCCACGCCGCTCCCGGCGAAAGGCAGCGAGAACATGATGAGGAAGGGGTGGATGAAGGACTCGAACTGGCCGGCCATCACCATGTAGACAAGGATGATGCCGAGGATGATCATCATCTGCATTGCGCGCTCGGATTCCTCCTGCTCCTCGATCATGCCGGCGTACTCGATCTGTACGCCGTCGGGGATGAGGATCTCGCTCTCGACGCGCTTGCGGATGTCCGCGACCACGTCGCCCTGCGGACGGTCGATGACGTCGAACTCGACGGTGACAATGCGCTCCTGATTCTTGCGGCGGATCGTAACGGGACCGTATATCTCCTCGACCGTGGCGAAGGAGTCGATGCGGACGCGTCCGCCGCCCGGGATTTCGATCTCGGCGCCCTTGATGTCCTCGATGCTGCGGCGGCTGGGCTCCTGAAGGCGCAGGAGGACGTCGTACTCGTCGTCCTCCTCGCGGTACTGCGTGGCCGTGCCCCCCTGGAAGAGGGTCGAAAGTGCAGTGGCAAGGGTCTCCATCGAGAAACCGAAGGAGGCGGCCTTCATGCGGTCGATGCGGAGGGCGAGCTCGGGCTGGCCAAGATCCTGGGAGATGCGGACGTCGCGGCTGCCGGGCGTCTCCTCGGCAATGGCCTTGATGCGGTTTGCTATGTCCGTCGTCACGGACAGGTCGTAGCCGTAGATGTCGATGGCGATGTTGGCGCCGCCGCCCATGAGGATGCGGTTGAGGAAGTTGTCGGAGGAGGCGTAGACCTTGGCAATCTCGGGCCAGGAGCGAACCTGGGAGGTGATTTCCTCGCCGTACTGGTCGGTCGTCGTCGTGCGCTGGCTGCCACGTACGAGGCGGACGCGGATGGTGCCGCTGTGGGAGTTGCGCGAGCCGCCGAAGCCGCCGCCGCCGCCACCGGCGTTGAAGGAATAGGACTTGATCTCGTGGGCGGGGATCGTGTCGCGCGCGAGCTGGAGGATGCGGCGGCCGACGGCGACGGTGTTCTCGTAGCGTGTGCCGACGGGGAGCTCGTAGCCGATGCGGAGTTCGCCCGTGTCCTCGGATCCCATGAGCTCGGAGCCGATGTGGCTGAAGAGGAAGGCGGTGAGGACGATTACGCCTGCTGCGACGGCGACGACGAGCCAGCGGGCCTTGAGGCAGTGGCCGATCCAGCGGCCATAGCCCTCCTCGAAGGCGTTGAAGCGGGCCTCGGACCAGGCGACGAAGCGACCATGCCAGGTCGCGGCGTCGCGCCGGCGCTGCTCGATGGTGCGGAGGAGGAGCGAGGCAAGCATTGGCGTGAGGTAGAGCGAGCAGAAGAGAGAGGCGGCGAGAGTGGCTGTGATGAGACCGCCGAGCTGCTTGAACATGATGCCCGAGACGCCCTTGACGAAGATGAGCGGTACAAAGACGACGATCGTCGTAAGCGTCGAGGCGACAATCGAGAGGCCGACCTCGTCGGCTCCGAACATGGCTGCCTCGCGTTTCTTCGCGCCGCGCCCGATGTGCGAGAGGATGTTCTCAAGGATGACGACGGCGTTGTCGACGACCATGCCGATGGCCACGGCAAGGGCCGAGAGCGACATGATGTTGATTGTCCAGCCCATGAGGAACATGAAGATGAAGGCGATGATGAGGGAGAACGGAATCGTGAGGGCGATGACGAGCGAGGCGCGGACGTTGCGGAGGAAGAAAAGGGTCGTGAGGATGACGAAGAGGCCTCCCCAGAGAACCGTCGAGCCCACTGAGTTGATCGAGCGCGTGATCGTCTCGGAGGAGTCGCCGATGAGAACGATCTCGAAGTCGGCGGGCAGGGTCTTCACGATTTCCCCGATGCGGGCGCGGACGCGGTTGCAGACGCCGACGGTATTCTCGCCGGAGCGTTTCTGGACCATCATCATCATGGACCACTTGTCGTTCGTCTCGACAACGCTGTCGACTTCGACAAAGCCGTCCTCGACCGTTGCGACGTCGGAGAGGCGCACAAGGGCGTCGCCGTTGCGCTTGACGATGACGTCGCCAATCTGCTCGGGGTGGGAATATTCGCCGGGGACGCGGATCGTGTAGTTGACCGATCCGACCTTGAGGTTGCCGGCGGGCTCGGTCTGGTTGTCGGCATGGATGGCGGCGGCGACCTGCGCCAGCGAGAGTCCGTAGGCGGAGAGCTTTGCGGGATCGAGGTGGACGTTGACCTGGCGTTCGAAGCCGCCGAAAGCCTCGACCGATCCGACGCCGGAGACGCGCTTGAGGACGTCGACGATCTCGTCGTTGACGATGTCGTACATCCTCTCCCGGTTCTCGCGCGCGGTGATGCCATAGAACATGATTGGCATGTTGGCGCTGTTGAACTTGAACATCACGGGGGCGTCCGCCTCGTCCGGAAGGCGGCGCTTGGCGCGCTCGATAAGGTCGCGCATGTCGTTGGAGGCTTCGCCGAGCTCCGTGCCCCAGGTGAACTTGCAGGTGACGCGGGAACGCCCCTCGCGCGTCTGGCTCGTGATCTCGTCAAGATCCGTTACGCCGCCCAGCACACTCTCCATGAGGCGCGTGACCTTCGTCTCCATGTCCTCCGGGCTCGCGCCGTCCCAGGTGGTCATGACGGAGACCGTCGGAGTCTCAATCTCCGGCATCATGTCGACCGGGATCATGGTGTAGGAGATATAGCCGAGGATGAGGATGGCGAAGAAGACCATGATGGCCGTGACGGGCCGCTTCACGCCGATTTCGGAAAGTTTCATATGGCGGTTCCTTCGAAAAGGCGCCTGCGGGGCTATTCGGCAACTTCGTTCTTGACCTTCGCGCCGTCCGTGAGGCGGTGCTGGCCGGCGATGACGATCTCATCGGTCTCGGCGAGTCCGTCGAGGACTTCGACGATTGCGTCGGAGCGGATGCCGAGCTTGACCTTCGCGGCGTGGGCGATGCCGTTCTCGACGCGGTAGACAATCCGCTCCCTGTCGTTGCGGATGACGGTGTCGAATGGTACGCAAAGGACATTCTCGCGACGGTTGAGGTCGATGGTGCCGACGGCGTACATGCCGGGGAGGTAGCGGCCGGCGGCGTTATCGACGGTCGTCTCGATGCGGACGGTGCGCGTGGCGTCGTCCGCGACGGGATAGATGCGCGAGATATTCGCCGGAATCGGCTCCCCGGGATAGGCGTCCACCTCGATGGAGACGCCCGTCTTCTCAATGGCGAGTTCGGCGAAGAGGGTCGTGGGAACGGCTATCTGGAATCGGAGAGGGTTCATCTGCGTGATGGTGGCGATCTGCGTGCCGGATGCGAGAAGGGTGCCGGGCTCGACGCTGCGCTTGGAGACGACGCCGTCCATCGGCGCGCGGATGACGGTCTCGTCCAGATTGATCCGGGCGATCTCGGCCTGCGCCCTTGCCTGCGCAAGGGCGGCGAGGGCGCGCTCGTAGCTCGCTTCGGACTGATCGCGTTCCTGCTCGGTTGCGGTGCCTTCCTTGAAGAGCGTGGCCGCGCGGTCGAACTCGCGTCTGGCGTCCTTCACCGTGGCCTCGGCCGAGGCCACGGTCGCCTTTGCGGCTTCGAACTGGGCGGTGTAGTCACGCGCGTCGATGGCGGCAATCGTGTCGCCGGCCTTGACGCGGACCCCTTCTTCAAGGCGGGTGCCGTTCGCGAGCTCGAGCTTGACGAGGCGTCCCGCAACCTTGGCGCTGATGGCGACCTCGGCCGGCGAGACGAGGCTGCCGGTCTTGCGGATCGTCTGCGCAAGCGTCTGGCGCGTTGGCCTCCCCGTGCGCACAATGAAAACGCGTTCGGGGCTCTGCGCCAAAAGCGCGCCGACGCCCGAAAGAATGAGGGATATGGCAAGTGCCTTTTTCCTATTCATGTGCAGTACCCTGATTGCAAATCAAGCCCTAAATTGAACGAGTGTTCATTTTAATGAATGCGGATTCATCTTGCAACTTGTTTTTTTTTAAGCGCCCGTTTGGCACAGACATCCGAAATCATGCACGAAGAAAGCGCGGCGTACAAGACTTGCTGAACGCCAGCCGGGCGTGGCGAGCCTTTTGGCTCAGAGCGCCATTGCCGCCTTGATCGACACGAACCCTGGCGCAGCCACACGCCCCGTTCAATCGTTGAATCGTTTATTTTCGCGCGTCAGAAGCGCCAGTGGGCGTGAAACCCGTGCTCGCAGGGCGGAAGCGGCGGACAGCTGAAAGGCAAAAACATCCAATCTCTGCCATCCGCGTGGCAAAGCGCCCGGGGCGCGTCAAGTCCGCGAGCGGGGCGCAGCCTGTGCCGATGCGCGGATCCGCACGGAAAGCGGGATGAAAGCCGTAGTCCGCGCCGAAGCAGGCTTCCGTCTCCGTGATGCGCGCTTTCACGACGCAACCGTCCGCCAGACGACGGCAAAGCAACCTGCCAAGCACCACGGAAGCCAATTCCCGCGCGCCAATGCAGACATCCGCCGGAACCGCGCCGGCGCCGGCCAGTCCATTCACTTCTTGGGCCGCACAGCTCCGTGCGCGAAGCCTCGGACCTGTCTTTTCCGCCCGCCCCCTTGCCGCGGGTGCGGGCGAAGGGTACCGGACTACATCTCGAACTTGATCAGGAAGGCGGCGGAGTGCTGGCCGTCCTTGATGAGCGTGGCGACGCCGTCCTGGAAGGTGACGGCGACGGGCAGGCAGTCGCGGCTGTTGTCGAGGACGATGGCGGAGACGCGCTTCGCCTTGGCTACGCCCTTGACCTCGATGTTGAGGAGGTTCTCGATGCCCCGGTACTCGGTGACGAGCAGGTAGGCCGTCTTGCGGTCCTTCGACCAGGCCGCAAGGGTGGCGATCTTGGAGGTGATGCCCTCGGAGGCGGCGATCCTGTCGCATGACGACACAATCTCGCCCATGATCTTCAGCGAGTAGTAGGTCTTCGTGAGCTGGCCGTAGCCGCCGAGGTAGCCCCAGGCCCCCTGGTGCCCGCAACCGTAGTGGAAGGCCAGGTCGAGTGGCGTGCCGTTCTGCCATTTCGAGAGGACATAGAGGTTGAAGGCGGCCGAATCGATGCTGTTGTGGCCGGTCGGCCCTTCGTTGGCGCGCTGGGAAAGATCCGGCGAGGCAAAGCGCGGGTTGCCATGCAGTCCCTCCCAGGTCATGAGGTAGTGCCACTCGTCGATGATGAGCTTCGTCTTCTTGAAGCCGAGGCCGTCGCAGAGCTTGCGCATGGCGACGGGGGAGTCGGTAAGGACATCCGGATTGCAGGTGTAGTGGTGCCAGGATATGAAGTCCGGTGCGACGCCAGCCTTCTTGCACTCCTCGAGGATTTCAGTGAAGTACTCGGGGTTGGCCCAGCAGAGGGCGGGGCCGCCGACCTGAATTTTGGGAAATTCGCTCTTGAGGCGCTTGAGGACCGTCACGAAAAGCTTGGCGAACTTGTGGCGGAGGACGAGGGCGTCCTCGCCGTTGCCGGCCCAGCAGTTGGTGACGCCGTCGGGCTCGTTCCAGATCTCCCAGTACTTGATGTTCCACTTGAAGCCGTCGGCCCAGCCGGCGTTGTAGTGGCGGACAATGCCCGCGAGGACTTCCGCGTACTTGTCGTAGTCCTCGGGAATGGTGATGTTGAAGTGGCCGGCGGGGCCCGTGTGCTCGATCGAGGAGCCGAGGCGGTAGTAGATTTCGAGGCCGGCCTCGCGCGTGAGCTTAAGAAGGGAGTCGGTGGCCTTGAAGAAGTAGTTGGAGGGGTCGGCGGGGTCGAGCTTCATCATCGGGAAGATGAAGTGCGTGTCGATGACGCGTTGGCCGGGGTTGATGAGCGGCCAGTCGTGGGTGCGTGCGGCCGTCAGATGCATCGACTTGAGGATGTCGTCGTTGTTGCGCAACGCGCGGTTGCTGAAATTCGGGCCGAAGCCTGCGCAGTGGAGCCAGGGATTGATCTTGCCCGTGGTCTTGGTGAAGTCCGCCTTAGCGTGAAGGTCCATGTTGAATGCTCCTCGTTTCTGCGCCCTCCGGTCATCGGATCGGGCGCGGGCGAAACCGTAGCGGCACTCGCCGCCGAACGGAATTCCGCCTAAAGTTGCCCACTACTATAGCAAAACTGACGAACTCCCGCAAATGATGCTATACTTGGAAAACGACCATGAACGCCACCTACGACATCGCCATGCTGAACCGGGATTTCGGAACCGCCGGCCGCATCGCCTTCCGCCCAGGCCCCTGCGGCGAGCCGATCGCCGTGCTTGTCGAGCAGCACGGCTCCTGCGAGGTCTCCCTCTACGGCGCCCAGGTTCTTTCCTACCGGCCGACCGGCCATCCGCCCGTCCTCTGGCTGGCCAGAGACTTCCTCGCGACACCGTCGGGGAAGGCCATCCGCGGCGGAATCCCCGTCTGCTGGCCCTGGTTCGGCGCCCATCCCGCCGGAACGGGCGCGGCTCACGGCTTTGCGCGCACGGCGCGCTGGAACCTCCTCAGGACGGGCTTCGACTCCTACTCGACCTCCCTCTCGCTCCTCCTCGAGGACTCATCCGAAACGCGCGCCCTCTGGCCGCACCCCTTCCGCCTCCAGCTCGACGTCTCCGTCGGCGCAGGCCTCAAGGTCGCCCTCACGACGGAGAACACCGGCGCCCTGCCCTTTGAAATCACCGAGGCGCTCCATAGCTATTTCCGCGTGAAGGACGTCCGCGAGGCCAAGGTGACGGGACTCGACGGCGTCCGCTACCTCGACAAGGCGCCGGGCGGCGCCGACGCCGTCCAAGCCGGCGACATCGCCTTCGCCGCCGAGACCGACCGCGTCTATGTCGGGACGACGGGCGAATGCGTCGTCGACGACGCCGCCATCGGCCGAAGGATCCGCATTGTCCGCGAGGGCAGCGAGGCGGCCGTCGTCTGGAACCCCTGGGCCGAGAAGTCCGCCCGCATGGCGGACCTTGCCCCCGAAGACTATCTGCGCTTTGTCTGCGTCGAGACGGCGAACGCCGGGGGCGGGCCCGTCGTCGTCGCGCCCGGTGCGACGCACAGGATGGCGTCGGCCTTCTCCTCCGAGCTTTTCGACGCGAACGGCAAGCCCGTCGCGGGAAGACGCCAGCCCCTCCCCCGCCCACCAAGCCCACATAAAGGAACACCATGCTGACAACGCTATTGTCATTCATCTTCTTCACGGCGCTCGTCGCCGCCATCACCTGGTGGAAGAGCCGGAGCGGGGAAACGGCGTCCAACGACGGCTTCTTCCTCGCAGGGCGATCACTGACCTTCCCCTTCATCGCGATGTCGCTTCTCCTGACGAATCTCTCAACCGAGCAGCTCGTCGGCCTCAACGGGCAGGGCTACACCACGGGCCTCGCAGTCATGATGTGGGAAGTCGTGGCGGTCATCGCCATCGTCCTCATGGCCCTTTTCTTCCTGCCGAAATTCCTTAGGAGCGGCATTACGACGGTTCCCGAGCTTCTGGACATCCGCTTCGGCGGGCGGGCGCAGTTCGTCTGCAACGCCCTTTTCATGCTCGCCTACATGTTCATCCTCCTGCCAATGATCCTCTATACCGGCGCAAAGGGCATGGCGGGCATTCTCGACCTTCCGCAGCTCACGGGCATCCAGAACTCCACGACGCTCATGTGGGGGCTCGTCTGGGTCATCGGCATCATCGGCTCCTGCTACGCCCTCTTCGGCGGCCTCCAGTCAATCGTCATATCCGACCTCCTCAACGGCATCGGCCTCCTCGTTGGCGGCTTCATGATAACCTTCTTCGGCCTTTGGGCCTGCGGCAAGGTCGACCTCTCCGCAGCAGCCGCGGCCGGCGAATCCGTCGCCACGCACGGCGGCTCGATTCTCGGCGGCATGCGCAACCTCGCGACCGACATCCCCGAACATCTCAATTCCGTCGCCCCCGAAGGCAGTCAGGCTCCCTTCCTCCAGATCTTCACCGGCGTTGTCCTCATAAACGTCTTCTACTGGTGCACGAACCAGCAGATCATCCAGCGCACTCTCGCCGCCAGCTCGCTCAAGGAAGGCCAGAAGGGCGTCCTCCTCTGCGGCCTCCTCAAGCTCATCGGCCCGCTCTACCTCGTGCTTCCCGGCATCATGGCCTTCTTCCTCTTCAAGCACGGAGCCATCACGCCTTCGGCCGCGGACGTCGTCGACGCCGCGACGGGCGGGCTCAAGGAAGCCCACGCCTACGGCGAGCTCGTCCGCACAGTCCTGCCGCCCCATCTCTCCGGATTCTTCGCCGCCGTCATGATCGGCGCAGTCCTTTCGAGCTTCAACTCGGCGCTCAACTCCACCTGCACGCTCTTCTCCATCGGCGTCTACAGGAAGCTCCGTCCCGGGAAAGGCGATGCCGAGGCCGTCCGCGCCGGCAAGTGGTTCGGTGTCGCCATCGCCCTCTTCGCGATGTTCCTCGCCCCGATGCTCGACAAAGTCGGCTCAATCTTCGGGTACCTCCAGCGCATGAATTCGGTCTACTTCATCCCGATTCTCGCGGTCGTCCTCGTCGGCCTGCTCTCGAAGTACGCGAAGGAGTCCGCCGCCGTTACCGGCCTCGTCCTCGGAGTCGCAGCCCTTATCGCCGGACTCTTCGTGCTGCCTGCCTTCCCGGCGCTCGACATCGTCGGCAAGATCGGCGAGTACAACTTCGTCGGCGTCGTCTTCCTGGCGCTCGTGGACCTCATGCTCGCGATGCGTCTCGTCGCGCCGCGCGCGGAGCCGCACGTTTTCCGCGACGCGAAGGCGGTCGATCTTGCCGCGTGGAAGGGCACCTGGGCCGCCAGCGCGGCGATGCTCCTCGTCATCGCCGCAATCTACATCGCCTTCGCCGACTTCTCGGCCCTCAGAAACGCCGCGGGCCACTACCCCTTCGGACGCTTCCTTGCCTACTATATTCCCGCGATCATCCCGACCCTTGTCCTCCTCCGGCTCGACCGGGCCGCCGAAAGGCGGTAGACGGAAGGGCGTTTGCGAAAATGCCTCCCGCCACTTCCTGCAGGGGGACGCAACCGCGATGCGTCCCCCCGCACATCACCGCAGGATCAGCACGAGCCCGGAGTTGTGCAGGCTTTCGATTGCACCAAGGTCGTAGCGGGAGCCATGGAGACGCGGCTGCCGGAGGACGTCCGTTTCCGGCATTGCGCCGGCCGCCGCGGGCGAAACGGCGTTGTGCGCCTTTGAACTGGGGCCTGGAGCCAAGTCGCCCTTTTCGAGATACTTCGGCAGCGTCAGCGCAATGGGTTCCTGATAGCACCAGTCGTTCACGAGAACGGCGTCCGCGACACAGTTCGTGATCTGCCGCGACCGTGCTTCCGTCGCGCGCGCCGCGTCGGCGCTGTTTATGGACTGCGCATTGTAGGACGGCGATGTCTCCGAACCCCAGACCCTGTAGCGCACCGCGTTGGGACAGGCATTGGTGTCGGTCCAGGAGCTTGTGTTGCCTTCGATCAGGCAATGCGCAACGCGGGCGGTGTCTCCGGCGAGGTTCACGCCGCCAAAGTCCCGCGCCCGGTTCCCCACTATCGTGCAGAAGCGCACGACGCCGTTCGCAACAAAGACCGTGCTCGCGCCCCAGCCCCCGGTATAGCGGTTGTCAGCCACGAGCGAATGCTCGAGCCGCGACCTGCCGACAAGGTGCACGGCGATGCCCGAGACGGTGGTGCCGTCGGTCTGCCCCGTCTGGGTGGTGTTGTTGGTGATTATGCAGTGTGTAAAAAGCGCATTGTCGCAACCACCGTAAAGGCCGCCGCAGGCTGCCGACTTTCCGCTCGCGCGGCAGCCACGCACGACGCAGTTGGAAATCACGCCGCCTGCCGTGTGGACATAGGCGCCGCCGCCATAAATCCTGATGCCGCTTGCGATGCCGTTCTGCAAGACAAGCGAATGGACGAGGGCTTTCTTTCCGGCGTTCATGGTCAGGCAGCGCACCGCGTTCCGGCCATCGAGCCGTACGTCTTCGGGATGCTCCGTCAGACTGCGGAGCGTAATCTCCTTGTCCACGTTGACGGAGGCGGAAAGCAGGTAGGTGCCGTTGGAGACGACGATCTCCGCGCCATCGGCCGCGTAATCGATGGCCTTCTGTATGGTGTCCGAGGCCGTCGCCCAGGTGTCGTAGGGCGCGGCCGCCCCCGGGTTTCCGTCGGCGACGTAGAGGATGCGCCGATTGGCCTTGAAAACATTGTCCAGCGTCGTGGCCGCGCTAATGCCCGATGTGGCGTCCGCGACGGTGAGGGTGACGCTGTATATGCCGGCCCGGACGTACGTATGCGTCACGGACGGAAGCACGGTGACTTCGTCAACTACGCCATCGTTGTCGAAGTCCCAGCGGTACTCGAGTGCGGAGCCGGGCGCCGCACCGGACACGCTGGCGGTGAAGGTCACCGTTGCGGGCACGAAGGCGGCCGCAATGTCGGGGACGAAGCCGATGAGAAAGCCGTCCTTTTGCAGTTCGTAGCAGCCGGCATCGACGGCATCGACAAAGCGCGGATTGCCGTCGAGATCGAGTGTCGAGCCGTTCGCTACGTAGCCGCCGGCGTCAACCGCCGCCGATGCAATGGTCGGATGCCAGTCGCCGGCGCCGGCGTTGGCGAAGACGAGGCCCGCGCCGGCGTAGCACCAAGCGTTCGGCGCATGGGCGTCGGAGAAGCAGTTCGTGAAGCAGGAGGCGGTTCCGCCCCAGACGGCATCGGCTGCGGTCGCCGAGGTCGTCGTGTTGGCCGCGATTACGCAGTTTCTGACGCGGACGCCGGCGCTTCGGGCGCAGATTCCCGCATATCCCTTGGCGCGGTTGGCGACGACCGTGCAATTTTCGGCGACGGCGCCGTTGTTAAGCACGATCATGCCGCCGTAGTTGGAAGAGGTTTCGGTGTGCTTCGTAACAAGGCAGTTGTCGATGCGTCCGTAATCCATGAACAAGGGACCGCCGAAGTTGTTGTCGTAAACCGCGGTCGTGTTGTTGGAGACTACGCAGTGCGTGACTATGCCGTAGGACGACGCGCAGTAAACCGCACTGCCGCTGCCGTGGTGGCCCTGGGTCCTGTTGGACCGGAGAATGCAGTTCGTGATCGTCCCGCCTTCCGAATGAATGTATACGCCGCCACCATTGGTGAATGTAGCCTCGTTGCAGCCGCGCTGCAGGGTCAGGCCCTCCAGGACGGCCCCGCGGTGGCGCATGTTGAAGAGGCGGTAGTTCTCCCTGGCTGAAGCAGGACGCTCAAGAACGACGTCCGCCGGATTGCCGGTGGCGCCGCGCAGCGTGATTGCATTGGTAAGGCTCAGTGTAGACGGAAGCGGATATGTCCCGGCGGCTATGTTCACGATGGAGCCGTCCGTCGCGCCGCGGGCGATGGCGTTCGTTAGCGTTCCGAGCGCGGTCGACCAGGACAAGCCATCGTTCCCGTCGCTCCCATCGGGCGAGAGATACAGAACCGTGCCGAGTTCGGAAAACGAACGCGAATCAAGTGGTGCCGCAGCGGTCGCCGTGGCGCCATCCGCGCCCCAGGGTTCCCCGAAGGCGGTCGTGAGGCTGGCAAAAAGAACGAGGGCGAAGAGGGCTGCCGAATTTTTCACAGACATGGGCGCATTCCTTGTTATCCGCTGGCCATTGACCAATGCAACACCCGTTGCATCGCGTGACATTGCCGGATTTTCTTGCAACATGCTCCATGGTACCACGCTCCAATTCGGGCCCGCAAGCCATTTTTCGTGGCGCGGAATGAAATGGAAGGCCCATTCCCGGAAGAGAGCCTTCCGCCAGCGGCATGGTTGGACGGATCGTCATGGCGCGAGACGGGTGGCGCGACGGGATCGCACAAGACCGATCAGCTCCCGGGGTTCGCGGATGCGAAGAAGCGCGAAGGATGCGGCGAGGGCGATGAGGGCGGCAAGTCCGCCGCCGCCAAGCTGCACAAGGTCTGAGAACCATTTCGGAATTGGCGTGCAATGCGGCGGGGCGGGAAGGTGGTCGAGCCAGATTCCGGGCATGCGCCCGGCGTAGGCGGCGCCCGCGATGACGGCGGAGGCGAGGGCGAGGCGCGCGAGGAAGGAGGCGGTCGCGGCGGCGGGGAAGGCCGGCGCGCTGCGGCGGAAGAGGACGGCAAGGGAGGCGGTCTTGAGCCAGCGGGATAGCGCGAAGCCGCCGGCGATGATGCCGAGGACGAGAACCTCGTTTTCGCGGAAGAGCCGCGAGCCTCCCCAGCTCAGGAGCATGCTCAGCGTCGAGAAGACGATGCCGAGGACGGAGACCGCCACGGTGCGGCGGGAGGCGAAGAAGGCCTTCATGAGAATCGTCTCGACTGCGACGGCCGGGAGCGCGAAGGTGTAGCAGGCCATCGCGAGGGCCGTGCGCTGCACGGAGATGAAATCGAATTTGCCGCCGCCGAAGACGAAGCCCGTGAGCGGTTCGGACAGGACGGCGATGACGGCCGCGAAGGGGAGGAAGAGGGCGAGGAGCTGGCGGCCGGTCTTGGTGATGAATTCGCCGAAGGCGGCGCGCTCGCCGCGCGCGGCCATCTCGCAGAAGAAGGGGAAGGCGGCGATGGAGAGGGTCGTCGGCACGAGGAGGACGAGGACCTTCTCCAGCTTGGAGCCCCAGGAGTTCGCCTGCATCATGCCGTCCGTGAGCAGGCTCGGGAAGTAGACGTAGTTCACGTTGTCGCGGACGACGGCGAAGACGACGCCGACGACGAGCGGCAGGGCGAGGAGCGCGAAGGAGCGGAACTCCGCGGTGCGGACGCCGAGGGCGGGGCGGAGGAGGCGGAGCTTGTCGCGCAGACCCCAGAGGTGGACGAGGAGCTTGGCGACGCTGCCGCAAACGAGGCCGAGAATCAGGACGGAGGCGGGGTCGTCCGTGCGCGCGGCGAAGAGGAAGAGGGCGGTCACGGCGGTGAACTTCCAGGCGGCGTCGCCGAAGGCGGCGAGGAAGAAGCGCTTGTGCGCGTTGAGCAGGGCGTAGGTCGTCGAGCCAAGGGAGAGTCCGACGAGGGCGGGGGCGAGGCGGCGGACGGTCCCGGCGGCGAGCGCGAACTTGTCGGGGCGGTTCCCGAGGGTCCAGGAGGTGAGGAGGCGGACGACGGTCTCCGGGTAGGCCATGAGGAGGGCGACGACGGGGACGAGAACGAGGAACTGGAGGGTGAGGAAGGTGGCGGCGAAGCGCCAGGCGCGCCGTTCCCCGTCCGGCCCCGCGTCACGAGTCCGCATGAAGACGGGCATGAACGCGGGGCCGATGACGCCCTCGCCGAGCAGGAAGAGCGCGAAGATGCAGTTCTCGAAGGCGAAGACGTAGACGTCGCCCGTCGCCTTGGGGAGATACCAGCCAATCGCCATGGACTGGAAGAGCCCGGCCAGTTTGAAGAGCAGAAGGGCCGTGCCGACGGCGACCCCGGCCCTTAGGAAGCCCCTCGCGAAGGAAGGGGGCGAAACGCGCGGTCGCGACCCGGACTGCGGCCCGGACGAAGCCGGGGGCTCCCTGGAGGATGTCTGCTTGTTCACTTCCTCCGCCATGTGCGAAGCTCCGTGTGCTCCTGGCCGAAGTCGGAAATGGTTCCGGCGGGTTCGAAGCGCGACGTCGCGAGGCCGATCAGCTCCTCGCGTTCGTCTTCGGGGATCTTGCGCATTTCAGGCGCGGCCATGGCGAAGGCGTAGCCGCTGAAGGCGGCGCATGGGGCCTTGGTCGTCCCGGCGAGTTCGGAAAGGAGATTGCGGTTGAGGACATGGTAGCGGCGCGCCTCTTCATCGCCGATGTCCGGGAAGTAGCCGAAGGGGCCCATCTCCAGCCCGGGCGGGACGGAAGCATGCGCCTCGACCGCGAGATATGTGTCGGTCGTGAGAAGTTCCTTGCCTTCGCAGCTTTCGCGCAGGACCTTTCCGACGCGGCGGAGCTTGACGAGGTCGGGCTCCTTCTTCATCTCCACCCAGAAGCGATCCTTGCGCAGCATCACCCAGCCTTCGTTGAGCGGCGAAGTCAAGGCGCAGAGGGCCGAGACGGCGAGGACGGAGGTGAGAATGACGCGCTGCGACCGTTCCTCCGCGGCGGCGTCCGCCGCCGGCAGCGCGCCCCAGAAGAGCAACGCGGCAACGCAGACGAGGACGATCATGCCGGGGACCTGGTAGTCGTCGTAGGGAAAGGGGCTCATGACATGCACGAGAAAGACCCCGGCGAAAACGACAAGCCACGGGGCTGCCGTGTGCAGATTCCGCATGAAGGGCGCCCAACCCGTCCGCCAGGCGACGCCTCCGGCGGCGAAGGCGAGAAGCAGCACCGGCAGGTAGTTGCGCGCCAGGCGTGAAACGGAGCCGGCCATCAGGGCGAGACCGCCGCCGGCGCGCGCCCCGTGGAAGAAGTTTGCGAAGGCGAAGGCCTCGAAGTCCTGCGCCGCGTACGGAAGCAGGAAGAGCCCGAGACCGATGAGGCCGCCGCACCCGAAGAAGAACCAGGCAAAGCCATGGCGCCTGTGCGTGGCGAGCAGCCAGAGACCCGTGACGGGAAGCGCAATGCCGAGGGAAAGGCGCGCCGCGGCTGCAGCCGCGAACCAGAAGCCCCCAAACGCCGCAAGGACATTGACGTTCCGGCCGCGGTCGCCGTAGACGGAAAGGCGGAAAAGGGGAAAGAGTCCCAACGACAGGCAGAAGGAGGCGAGGGCGTAGGTCTTTGGGATGACGGTGAAGTAGCCGTGATAGACGTTGCAGGCGAGAAGTGAGAAGACCGTGATCGAAGCGGCGGCACGGCGCGAAGCCGGAACCTGCGGCCGGACAGCGGAGGCTGCGACAAGCGCCGCGCCCAGACCGAAGAAAGCCGTCACAAGGCGTCCGCCCAGAACGCCCGCAGGCGCCCAAAGCGGCAGAAGCCAGGCGTAGACACGCGGCAGGAGCGGCGCCTGCGTGAAGAAAAAGTCCCGGTACGGCAGACGGCCTGCGGCGACATTGGATGCGGCCTGCAGATACCAGCCTTCGTCGAGGTTGAGATTTCCGAGCACGATGTTCGCGGCGGCAAGCGCGAGCGCGAGGACGAGGACGCAGAAAGCAACAAGGCGTTTGGACATGGCATGCACCCGCTAGAGGCTGACAAAGCGGAAAAGGAGCCAGAAGGCCGCGAGAACGGCAAGCCATCGAACCACACGGGCCTTCTGCAGGTAGGGTCGCTGCCGCTCCTTTGCGCGCCGATCCTCGTACTTCACCCCGCCCGCCGACACGTATTGCGTGAACTTGTCGCGATTCCGCTCCGCGCGCGTAGGACGGCCCTTGCGAAAAAAGCGCCCGAAAAAGCCATCCGTACCCGCTCCGACTTCCCGATAGCGGCTTTCGCCATCGTAGTGCCAGAGCTGGTCGAGGATGTCGACCGGTCCTTGGCGCATGCCATTCTCTTTGCGGAAGCGGGCCACTGCGGAATCCAGGCCTTAGGCGCCGCGCATTAGGAAGACGACCGCAAGAACGACAGCCGCCAAGATGGCAAAGGGGATGGAAAAGGCCAGCCCCGCCATGAACCAGCGGCCAAAGCCGTGCGGCGCCCCGCCGCCGGAGTCGAACGCCTCGTCGTCTTCGCGGGCGGCATCCGATCCGCGCCAGTTCACGGCGGAGACCTGATCCATCGCCTTGCGGTACTCCGCATTGGCGGCGTCGACCTTGGCGAGGGCCTCGGTCAGGTTGGCATCGTACTCCTCCTCGGTCCAGGAATCGGGCGCGAAGGCCACAAGCTCCTGGTGGAGGCGCGAGAAAAGACTTCCGACCTCGTTGCAGAGGGCCGCCGTCCGCGACGCCTGTTCGCTTTCGCGCACGACCATCACGGCGTTGCGGCGGAGCTTGTCAAGCAGGTCCTTGCGGTTGTGCTCGAAGAGCTCGACGCGCCGGCGCTGGTCGATGATTTCCTGCTTTCGCCGCTCCAGGGCCTCCTGGCGCTGCTTGAGCCGTTCGATTTCATCGCCCGTCTTCGAAAGCTGCTCGGGGAGCACGCGCTTCTGGCGCTCGTGGTACGATTCGCCGGACGCGGCGGACGAGGCCGCTGCGGGCACTGCTGCGGCTTCGGCCAGATCCTCGTCAAAAAAATCAGTTGCCATCGTCGTGTCTCCTTTCCTTCTGCGGCGTCCCGCAGAGCACGCGGCTTCTATTCGGGAATGATCAGCACATCGCCTGGACGCACACGGTCGTCCTTGATCTTGTCCGGATTCGCCTTCTTGATGCGAGGCCACTTCGAAGCGTCTCCATAGGCAATTTCAGCGATGCGGGAGAGCGTATCGCCCGACTTCACTTCGTATGTCTGCACGGATGTCGTCGACCCATCCTCGTTGGACAGGGTCTGGTATTGGACGATTCCCGCCAGGCTGCCGGAATACGCCGGTGCGCCCTCGGACGTGTTTTTCATGCGGTTGATGAGGAGCGACTGGCGCGTAACGCGGTTGTTGAGGGCGACAATCTCCGTCCGAAGCACCTCGTTGGAGCCCGACAGCGACTGCCTTTCCCTTTCGAGCGCGGCAACCTTCGCGTTGAGGTCGGCGATGGTGCTCATGAGCGAGACGTTGTGGTCGGCGCTGCCGGCTGAAATGGCCTTGGCGCACTCGGCCGTGAGAAGCTGCCGGGCCTTGACCATGCGGTTCGAGACGATGGCGATGTTCCCGCCGTCACGGCCCGGCGTCGCAAGACGGACATACTTGTCGTAGTTGTAGATGGCGCCGATGTAGTCTTTCTTCTTCTCGTGGAGGAGGATGGCGACCTGAAGGTGCGGCAGGGCGTAGCGCGGGTAAAGCGCAATGACCTCGTCGTAGTGCGCGAGGGCCTTGTCGAACTCCCCGAGGCGCTCGGCTGCAAGGGCGGACTTCATCTCGGCCGACTGCTCGGGCGCGACCGCCCTTCCCGCGGGGATGTCGCAGCCCGTGGTGCAAAGGAGCAGACAGACCGCAAAGGCAATGAGGGGACGGAACTTCATGGTTGTATTATAGCAGATAGCGCGCCCGCACGACAGTCATTTTTGAGCGAAACGGCGGTTCTTCGGAAAGCGAAAGGCGTCCTCGACATGGCGGATGACGGGCGCGGTCGGCGAAGTGCGCGATCCCACGACCTCAATGATGTCGAAACGATAGGTGAAGGCGGGGTTGTTGGCGCGCCGGATGAAGGCGGCGGCCCCACGGCACAGGGCCTTGCGCTTGCGCAGGTCGACGGCAAGGGCTGGCCTCCCGAAGCGTTCATCGCGACGTGTCTTGACCTCGACGAAGACGAGGACGTCGCCCTTTCGGGCGATGATGTCGATTTCGTCGTTCCGCGCGTCCGGCCGCACACGTCGTCCGGCAATTGCGTAGCCTTTCTTCTTCAGAAACGCCGCAGCGACATCCTCCCCCCAGAAGCCCGTTTTCTGGCGTTCGGTCAGCGGTCTGAGCGGGGAAAGGCCGATCACGGCGCGGATCCAATCCCGGATACGCGCGAAACGGTTGGTGGAAGACGCCGTCATTCGGACGCCGCCCTCCGCTGCGCCCCCTGCAGCGCGCGAAGGCCCTGAACGGTCTCCGTGGCAAGCCGCGAATAGATCCGTAGGCCATGTTCGGCCAGCGCGCCATGGTATTCCGGCAGTGTGGCGCGCGTGAGCGCCGCCAGACCGTAGCCAAAGACCAGAACGTTGATGAGGAGGATCAGCACGTACGAAATGACATGCCCGAACTCCCGGATGTCGGGCTGTCGTTCCGCCAGGCTTCGAACCGTATAGGTAACATGGAAGCCATAGGCCATCCCCATCAGCCCCAGCCAGAAGGGCGCATAGGGCCCCATCTCCCAGAAAAAGCCCGCGAGCAAGCGGAGGAGAAGCACGACGACGAGGTAGAAGGGCACGAAGTAGGGCGCGAGCGTCGTGAAGATGCCGGGATTCGTGAGGTTGACATAGCCGCCGTCTTTCCCGACCTTGATCTTGCCGATCTTCGAGCCCGTAAGCAGCCCCCAGAGGGCGTGCGTGAGCTCATGGCCCCAAACGTACATCCGGGCATATGGCGGCAAAACGAGGAAAAGCACCGTCCAGAGCGCGTAGCCCATGGCGAACGCAAACGGCTCTGGCGCGACGAAGGGTGGAGAGGCGATGAAAAGCGCCGGAAGCAAGTCGCCAACCGCGAGCACGGCCGCAATGATGGCGGGAAGCAGGGCGAGGCCGAGCAGGAAGAGGAGGAAGCGCCGGAAGCGGCCGCGGTTCTCGGGGTCCGGCATCGCCCTACTCCAGCCCCGGGGCGAGCTCCGCACTTTCCAATCGCACGGAGAGCGAGGCGTTCTCCCCGTCCGGCAGGGCCGCGAGGCGGAGCTCCGCGATCCGCCACGGGCCGGCATCGGCCGACGTGAACGACTCTAGGACGGCGAAGGCCTGCCCCGTCTTCAGCGACTGCCAGGAGAAGGTTTCGCGCACGGCGAGCCAGCCGTCGATGGAACCGGTGCGTTCCGTGGCGCGCTCCGCCGACGGCACGCCGAGGCGCGGTTCAGGGACGGTTGTGGCGGCCGCCGCCCGCAAACGCGCCTTGACGGCATCATAGGCCCGGACTTTTTCCAAGTAAGGCGACAAGGATTCCACCGCCGTCCCGCAGGCGGCGCATTCGCGCACATTCGCCGCCGTGCGCTGGCGAAGCACATGCGTGGCGCCGAGAAGCAGCAGCGCGAGAAGGAGCGGAACGGCCACAAGGCTCCGGAAGTAGGCCTTCAAGGTCATTGGGCGTCTCCTTCCCGGCGGGAAACCGTCGCCGAAAAACCGATGCCGTCCCCGCGCTCCGAAGCCTCGGCCGCAAGCGCGTAGCCTGCCTTTTCAGCCGCCTGGCGGAGGACGCCGACGTCGGCCTCGACGGCGCCCTGTCCCGCGATTTGGAGGACGCCGTCCGCAAAGGAGAGGCTGGAGAAGGTCATCCCGCGCGCCGCCGCCGCTTCGAAGAGGGCGGGAAGGGCGTCGAGCGGGGAGCCTTCCGCGAAGGCGGCGATCGTTGGATTGCGCCAGTCGAAGAGTCCCTTGGCGCGTTCGACGGCGGCCCGTCCGTGCTGCGGGAGGGGTCCGTTCGCCACGCGAGCGGCCGCGCGGTCGAGCGCCCCGTTCCACTGCGCCAGCCGGTCGGCGGACCGCACATACTGGTGGACGGCGACCGCGAAGGCGGCCGCGGAGAGGACCAGGGGCGTGAATCCCAGCAGCAGACAGGCGCGCAGCTTGCGGAGGCGCGTGGCGGGATGGCGTTCGTCCCTTTCCCGGAAGCCGTTCCGCCCGTCGCGCGAGGCGGCGAGGCGCGCCAGTCCCGCCGCCAGGAAGGTCGTCGGCTCCGGTACCGCCTCGGCGCGCCAGGGAAGGGCCTTGGCGGATTCGTTGAGGCGGTCCGCGAGCCCCTCTTCCGCGCCCGGTCCGGAGACGAGGAGACGCTGCGGGGGCGACGCGAAGCGCATGGCGAGGATCTTCGCGTTGCGGCGGGCCGAGTCGATGTCGCCCGCCTCGACCGTCACGACGCCCGACAGCAGGCCGTCCGCGACGGCGATCAAGGTCCACTGGTCCGCCGCCGCATGGAGGAGAAGCGCGTTGGGCTTCCCCCCGCCGAGGAGGCGGACGCAGCCCTCGGCCAAGGCGGCGGCGGCCGGGAAGACGGCCTCGGGGTCGAGGCCTGTCGCGGCGCGGAAGGAGCGGAGGCGGGCCTCGTAGGACTCCTTCGTCACGGCAAAGACGAGAAAGAGCGGTTCGCCCGCGCCGCGCACGGGGACGGTGTAGCCCAGGCACTTCTCGATCGGTACGGGGATCTTCAGGTCGAACTTGCCTGGCAGGAGGCCCTCGGCCACCTTCCAGTCCATGCCCGGCAGATCGATCTTCTCAAAGAAGACGACGTCCATCGGCAGGGCCATCGCGACGCGTGCGCCGTCTGGCCGCACGCGGCTGAGCTGCGTGGCGGCGCACGGGGACGCGCCAAACGCGTCGGCGCAGGTCTCCGCGTCGACGCCAATCCATTTTTTATCTAATCCAAGCATGGTTAATCGCAAACCTCTTAAAAGGAACGCGGAACTATGAGTGGAGATGGCCCCTCCTCGGGCAGAACAACTATTTTACACGAAACCGGGGGCAGAACGTAACAAGAATCGAATGGCGGTGGCTTGTTCAAACCGCCGCGAAGAGAAAAGAGATGGACAATCTGCACAAATAATGATAACATTCCCGCATGGGAAAACTTGGGCAGGAGGACAAGGATATTCGCAAAAACCGCCGTCGTCGCCGAATTCTAATTCTTGCGGCGGTTGTGGTTCCGCTCTTTATTCTGCTGCTCCTTTTGCGCGCCCTCTCCGATTTCCCGTCATCTTGGGAGCGGGGCGTTTCCAGGGCTCTTTCCAGCGAGGGCATGGCCGTTGAGGTAGACGGAGTATCTCTCAGTCTTCTGCCGATGCGGCTCAAAGTGGGGTTGCTGGCCGTATACCCGGAAAACTCGGAGCGCCGCGCGGCGATTTCCGTCTCTGGTGCGGATTTGCGGCTGCAACCGCGTTCGCTGGCGCCTGGCGTGACATGGCTCCGCGAAGTGCGCGTGGAGGCGCTCGAATTCGACGTCAATGCCCTGTCCTCGATTCCCGGGACATCCGATGGCGGTGGTGAAACACCCGAATTCGGGCCTGTCGGCCTCTTCGTCCAAAGCGTAGCCGGCCTCGGACTTAACGTGCGCAATCTGAGCGGCTACCTATATTCCAGGCAAGGGGCCTTTGCCATCGACGACGCCTCGGCCTCCTTCCACGGACGCGGCGAACATGAACAGACCCTGCGGGGGCGCATCTGCGTGGAACCGTCGGCGCCGGCGGTTGAGGCCTACGGGGTGGGGGACCTCAATTTCTCCAAACTCGTCCCGACCTTGCGCGAACTGGACTGCCATGGCATTGCCGGGGAATTGGGGAAGTTTGAGTTTCCCGTCCTTCCCCCGCGCGTCGAGACCTTGTTCTACTGGGCGCCGGCGAGCCAGAGACGTTCCCTGAGCGTTTCCCTGCAGTCAGGTCCGTTGCGCTACTGCGGCGTCAGACTGTCTGGACTTTCAGGCGTTGTCCGCGTGGGGGGGCGGGAGTCGTGGAGCCGGGTCGACATCGATCCGCTTGAAATCAGGCGCACTGAAGGCGCGGCTTCCGGCAATCTATCCCTCGACCTCGAAACCGACACGCTTATGTTCGACTGCGTCTCCAAAGTCGACCCCCCGAGCCTCGCCATCATGCTGGGGCTGGCCGACAAGGAGACTTTCGAGGACATCGCCTTCGATCCCTCTTCGGAATTTCGCGCCTCCGGCTCCCTGGGCCTCGGCGAGGGCCCGGCGTCGCGTACGTCGCTGCGTTTTTCGGTCTCGGCGCCCGGCGCGACGGTGCGGAAAGTCCGCTTTTCGCGGATTGCCGTTTCCGGCGGCATGGACGGCGACGTCCTGGACATTCCAAATGTTTCTGCCGAAGTTGCCGGGGGATCGCTCGACGGATCGTGGCGAATGGGTGTCGGCGGCACAAATGGTTGCGAACGGTCCGTGACGGCCGGCCTCGCCTTGCGC
>JAEEGL010401620.1_pt1 | contig 26469 bp, 25 predicted proteins | sample 9134231 | NCBI WGS metagenome assembly JAEEGL01 (sample SAMN16246548, study PRJNA631951) | gut metagenome | biome: gut microbiome; feature: rumen; material: fiber-attached | host: Bos | place: Iran: Karaj | collected 2018-10 | reverse complement strand
GGTTGAGTTCGTCGATGAGTTTGGATGTTGGTGTGTTGTTTTCTACTGTTGTGTCGTTTTCTGTTGTGATTACTGCGTAGTTTCCGAATGAACCGGTCATCATGTCTTTGATGAGTATATAGTTGTTGATTACTTGTGCGTCTGATGTTTTGTTGAAGTTTATTTCGGATCCGCTGGTGGTTTCTATGTTACAATCTGTGATTATTACTCCGTCACATAATCCGAAGTATAGGATGCTGTTGTCTTCTGTACCGTCGATGTTTATGTCCATTCCTGTGATGATTATGTTTTCTGGGATGTTGCCCATCCAGTCAACGTGAGCATTTACTGCGGTTGCATTGCCACCTTTGATGTCATAGGTTGCATCTTCTATTATAACGTCGCTGGCACCTTCGATTAATACACCTGTTGCATCCGGTGATTCAACAGTTATGTTTAATCCGGTTAGGTCAATGCCACTGGATGTTCCAACTGCCATTGCTGTTGCGTATACTCCGTATGCCTGAGTATCTGCGGTTGAATCGATTGTACCATCGATTTTTATGTCTACTGCGTCGAATAATTGAATACCGTTGGTGTAGTAGTCACTATCCACGTCAATATTCACGTTTTCGATTGTGGTGTCTTTTGCTCTTCCCACATTAATACCGTATACATAGTTGGAACCTGTTGCGATAACTTTGGAGTTGATGATTGTGTTGTTTTCTATTACTACTCCTTTTCCTGTTGATTGTATGTCTATTGCATCTATACTTGGGTAGTATGAACCTTCAGCAACACTTGTACCGTCAACACTTACTGTTACGTTATCTAATAGGTTGTTGTTTGAGCTTATGTATAATGCGCTGGATTGTGGTAATCCCACGTAATCCTTATCATATGCTACATCAGCAGATGCGATGGTAGCGGTAATAATTGTGTTGGCAATAATGTTTCCGTCTTCTGCTATTTCAACTGCGTGTAAAGGAGATGCACTGGTTACTATAATTTCGGAATTATTTATAATATTTCCGCTTGATTCTAATACAATTGCTTCCATGTCTTCGTTATTGATTACAAGACCATCAAATACTACTCGTGCATCATTACCAACCATTATTTGACAATCTTTTAATTCTGCAGTACCATCATTAGTAATTGTTATGTTTACACCATCAAAGAGGAATACTTTACCAGTAATGTCACCAGATACTTTAAGGTCAGTATTGTTGTAACTTTCTTTTAATAGGCATTCATCATCAAAGAAATCACCATATGTTTCATCAGTAATAGTAAAACTAGGCTTATTGTTTTTTACTACATTGTTTTCACCGGTTACGGTTACTGCATCGTCTCCTTTTTTATCGTTTGCTATTATGTAGTTATCTGTTACTGTGTTGTCGTTACCATTGATTTCTACTCCGGTTGCTGTTGTTTCACTGGTTATTGTGATGTTGTTGTTTGTAATATTTGAATCTGTAACACTTTCATCGAATATTATTCCAACAAGATCAGATTCACCTATAACAGTAATATTATTATTTTCAATAAGTATTGGATAACCTGATTGTGTAGTTTCAGTTATAGCTGAAAGACTAGGAGAATCACCATAACCATATTTTTCAGTGATGGTTATGGTATTATTAATTAAACTAATTCCAGGACCTCTAATTGGAGAATAACCTCCCGAAACTGCTGGAACATTGGCATTAATTACACTATTCTGAACAACAGCCTTTGAATTTGTAGAACTTGACTTTACTACCGAATATATTCCAAGATATCCATCATCAAGATAATCCCCATCATAATAAACTGTTATATTATCCATGATAAGTGGAGTACCAAGACCACAATCTACCCAAGATAAGTCTATACCACTATTCAATAAATTAATTTCATCATCATAAATAAAGTTTATATTCTTATGAGTTATAGCTTCACCCCAAACGTAAAACTCAACATTGTGTAAAGTCAAATTATTTCCAATGATAGTTACGTGGTAACCAGCATCATTCCAGAATTTAAATGTTTTTTGATTCTCAGGGACATAACCTAAATAAATTATAACATCTCCAGTTAATGATAAATCATAAGCGTCCAAAGAACCATTTTGGAAGTAGGTATTGAAATCTTCTTCATTTTCAATATTAATAACAGTTGGTTCACCCTCATTTTTAACTGAACGAGATAATTTTTTAGTCAACGTAAAAGAACGAGGATGTGAATACCAATTAATACTACAACCATTTCTTATAATAGTTACATCCCTCATATCCCTGCAGATACTTGTGTTAGTTATACCGCTTTTAAGAACTATGGTGTTAACTGTATCATTACATAAATCACAGTTTGAACCATTCACGTATAACGTTGAATTTTCCGCAATGTTGTTTTTAAAGTTTATGTTGTTTTTTAGTGTGACTGTTGAATTGAATTTGTTGTATTTTACATTTGAATTTTTTGCTATTGTTGCTATTCCTGTGAATGTGTTTCCTGCTATGAAACTCGTTTGTGCTCCACTGAATTCTGCGCCAAGGTTTAATGTGTTGTTTATGTATCCGTTTCCAACATATGTATCGTTATAATAGTCATTGGTTGTGTTGGTTGCTGGATCATATGTTCCTGCCCAGTCTCCATTTATACCTGTTCCAGTGTAATTGATGGTATTGTTAATAATATGGTTATGTGGTCCACCAATCACTATACCTATACATATAGAGCTTGCTGTTTCTGGTCCGATAATGGTGTTGTTACTTATAACGTTGTTTTTGTTTTGTGTAATACCATTAGCATTAGCTGTTGCACCCCACCTATTTAAATATATGAGGTTTCCTACTGTTCCTTCACCTATGATGGTGTTGTTGTCTATGGTACAGTTTTCACCAAGTGTAATTACTACTGCACTACAACCAGTGTTGTTTACTGCGTGGAAGTAACTGTTTTTAACTGTTATGTTTATTACTCCGTTACGCATTGCAAAGTAACCCGTACTCATTCCAACACCTTGGTCTACAGTTACATTGATGTTGTCGAATGTAATGTTGGATGCTGTAGTTGTGAAAACCTGTGTATTGTGGAATTTAAGGTTTGTAATATTTGAATTGGATGCTCCACTGTTAAAGTCAATGTTTGTTTGCTGTAGTGATGGAAGATTATAACCATATAATGTATTTAAATTTAGAGTAAAACCATTACCTGTAATATTTACTGGTAAATCTATTGTATAATTGTGTAAACTACGTGTTACATCACTTGTAAAGTTCAGAGTATCATTTCCACTTACTAGTGATGTTAAACCAGAATCTGTTATATAATCGTCAAAGTTAGTATTGTTTATGTTATGTATTGTACTTCTGGTATTTTCTTCATAATTTTCTTTTTCAATAGTATTATCTATTTTTGTGATTTCATTACTTGTTGGTGTTGCTGTTTGCACATCGGTGTTGTCTGTAGTGTGGGTAACTGCTGGTGTTATGGATTCTGTTGTTGAATCATTTACATCAGCTGCTACTGCTACTGACATCATGGCAACTAGCAGCACTGCCAAGAAAATGAAATGACTTTTCTTAACAATCATTTTATCACTTTCATAATTTTTTAATAATTCCTTTGCCTCGCATAAGTATACTCAATTAATCACTCTAATAAGAATAATTCTTTGAATTATATTTTTTTAGTCATTAAATAAGGGGTTGAAATTATTAATTACATATTCATTATACAGGATAAATTTAAATTATTATCATCCGATAACAAAATAATCAAAATCATTAATTCTATATTTGATTATTCAATTTTAATAGAATTAATTAAAATTATCCATATTTACTTATATATTCCCGAACATATTTAAATATTATATTAAAGAAGTTTTTAATGAAAAAAAACGATAATTACACGAACAATATCATGATTACATGCATGATATGTTTTTTTTATGAATTAGAGGTTTTAGTTTATGTATTTTAACAGAAAATACTTCATATTTTTCATTGTTTTATTGGTTGCCCTGATGGGTCTGGCATCTGCAGCAGATGCAGATGATTACACACAGACACAGACTAGTGATACAAGTACTGGTAGCATGGCAACTGATACTCATGAAAATATCGAAGCAAATATGAATAATGAGGATACTTATACTCTGAAAGATTACATTGTACCCTCAAGCAATGAAAATAATATCGAAAATAGAAACAATAGCTTAAATAATGAGCAAAATGATAACTTTGAAACGGATACCAATCCTCTTGAGAAGAAAAGTATAGGCAAAGTTAAAACACAGTCAAATGAAAATATAACTACGATTACAGAAGACAATTACAACGATTACCTGTCAATATCCAGTGGTAAAGCAAGACTTAATCAGAATTACTTTGTTCCGGGAAATAATTATACAATAAATTTCCAATATTTCCCTTCAGACACGACACTCGCATTAAATAACTTCTACAACAACAAATACAGAAATGATACTATAAAAATAGCTGGAACAATTAATGATACAACTCTACAAGTAAATAAAGGTAGTTTAAAGTCATTATGTTTAGAAGATATGGTATTGAATTACCATAATAATTATATGGGAGATTACTTGAATATTCCTAGTATGGTTGGTATAAATAATGTTACTATAAATGCCAATGTTTCTGGTAATAAGTCTTGTATTCTTTTAAATTGTGTTGGAGAAAACACAACTATTAAAGGCTGTACAATCAATGCTAATATTACCTGTAATCAGACCAGTTCTCCATTATATGTTGGTGGACAAAACAGTGTTGTAGAAAACTGTACAATAAATGCCAACATTCCAAGCAGCCAGGTAGATTGGGATCATACTAGTCTTCCTAAGGGTATTGGTGTATGGATTACCGGATTTTATTCAACCTTGAGAAATAACCGTTTTAACATAACCGAATCATGTATATTAAGTGATGGAACACACAGAAGTCTTTACGGAGTATATGTACGGGCAAATAATCTTAACATCTACAACAATACCGTCATAGTAGAGGGTACACAGTACACTTATGGTTTTGTCGTCAGAGCATCACAAAACAGGATATACAACAACAACATAACAGTCAAATCAGTATACTATTCTGCAGGTGTGAATATTGAAGGAAATGGTATGAAAAACAATTACATCTACGACAATAGGATTAACGTTTCTGCAGGTTTTGAACAGACTGATCAAGGTAACCCGGATGTTGCTTATGGATGTCTGATACTGGACTTCAGTTATGGTGGAGGAGAATACGTTGCAAGTATTAGTTCCATGGAAAACAACAGGTATATTAACAATACTGTTATAGCTGATGCTCGTCAATCATATGCATTTGAACTGTATGGTGGAGTAAACACTCAAATTATAGGAAACAACATGACCCTTACCGGTAACTATCCTATGGGTATAGGAGCAATCGGAATAAACACGACCATGGACAGCAACGCAATCTATGTAGATGGAAATTCAAACGGTTCAGAGTATAGTGTTGATTACATTAAACCAACTACAGTAGGAATATATACTTATTGGATGAATGAAGGAAACACTATAACAAATAATACAATCGCTGTAACCAATGGAAAAGCACTAAAATTAGACAACTCCAAAAATGTACTGGTAGAAAACAACTTCCTACTAACCGAAGACTACGCATATGTCATAGAAGTGGACAACATAAACAACACATTCAAATACAATGCAATCCTAGGTGAAGGCACTATAGAAGAGGTGATAAAAGACACAACAGACAATGAAAACATTTATATTAATAACAGAGAACCGACAGCTAGTCAGTTAAGTATTGATGCAAAAGATTTCGTCGAGCTTAATGAAACTGTTGATATTATTATTTCATTAGAAGATGAAAACGGTTATAGTATACCTGATCAATATGTGCAGGTACAAATCGGAGAAAACAATATTCAGACACTTATCACGGACAATGACGGAAAAATAGAACTAACATTCACACCAACAACAAAAGAAACAACCACAGTAACAGCAACCTACGAATGTTATAAGGGATGCGGAAGCAACACAACAAAAGACATCACAGTAGGAAAAAAAGACACAAACATAATAATTAACACAATCAACCAAACAAAATACAATGACAACATAACAATCACAGGAACACTAAAAGACACAGACAACCAACCAATAACAGACGATATACAAATCACATTCAATAATGAGGAAATTACACTTACAACAGATTCAGAGGGAACATATTCCTTCACAACAATAGCAAAAAATATCGGAACAAACAACATAACAGTATCATATAATGGAAACACAAAATACAACCCAACCAGTACGACCACAACTTTCACAGTAATAGGAAAACTACCAGTAGTAGTAACATACGAACCAATTAGTGATGTTAACTTTGGAGATAATGTAACGATTACTGGAAAATTTATGACTAGTAATGGTAAGGCAATTTCCAATAGTAATGTGAAAATATATATTAATGGTGTGAAATACCTGGCAAAAACAGATAAAACAGGAACATACTTATTAAGTGTACAAACAACACAAATAGGAACTAACAAAGTAAGTATCGGTTACAGTGGTAATGATAAGTATGAGGCTTATGAAACCAACACAACATTTACTGTCCTTGGTAAACAACCTGTTATTGTAACTTATGAACCAATTAGTGATGTTAACTTTGGAGATAATGTAACGATTACTGGAAAATTTATGACTAGTAATGGTAAGGCAATTTCCAATAGTAATGTGAAAATATATATTAATGGTGTTAAATACCTGGCAAAAACAGATAAAACAGGAACATACTTATTAAGTGTTCAAACTACTCAGACAGGTATCAACAAGGTTAGTATCGGTTACAGTGGAAATGACAAGTATGAAGCTTATGAAACCAACACAACATTTACCGTCCTTGGTAAACAACCAGTCATAGTAACCTATGAACCAATAAATGATGTTAACTTTGGGGAAAACGTGACAATAACTGGAAAATTCATGACCAGCAACGGCAAAGCAATATCCAACAGTAATGTAAAAATATACATAAACGGAGTAAAATACCTAGCAAAAACAGATAAAACAGGAATATACACACTATCAGTAGCAACAACACAAACAGGAACCAACAAAGTAAGCATTGGATATAGTGGAAACGATAAATACGAAGCATACGAAACCAACACAACCTTCCAAGTCCTAGGAAAACAACCAGTCATAGTAACATACGAACCAATTAGTGATGTTAATTTCGGAGAAAACGTGACAATCACAGGAAAATTCATGACCAATAACGGCAAAGCAATCACAAACAGTAATGTAAAAATATACATAAACGGAGTAAAATACCTAGCAAAAACAGACAAAACAGGAACATACCTATTAAGTGTAGAAACTACCCAAACAGGAACCAACAAAGTAAGCATAGGCTACAGCGGAAACGACAAATACGAAGCATACGAAACCAACACAACCTTCCAAGTCCTAGGAAAACAACCAGTCATAGTAACCTACGAACCAATCAACAACGTAAAACAGGGACAAAACGTTACAATTACTGGAAAATTCACAACAAACACAGGAAAAGCAATCACAAACACAAACGTGAAAATATTAATAAACGGTAAAAAATACTATGCAAAAACAGACAACACAGGAAAATACACACTATCAACACAAGCAAATACACTAGGAATCAACAATGTAACAATAGGATACAGTGGAAACGACAAATACGAAGCATATGAAACAAACACAACATTCACAGTAACTGCTTAATTATAAAAAATTTTACTCTTTTTATCTTTTTTTTTTCTTAAATTATTTTTCAATTCCAAAAAAAGTAGGGTGGAGTGTAAAAATAGTTTTGTAAGAAAGATTTTATTTTTATAAGTTGTCCTTTCTTTTTATAATGGGAGGGGGATATGTACATCAGCTACTTCAACATTAAATAAGTGTGGTTTTTTCTCTTTAATGGCCTTGTCTAGTTTTTCATTTAATTCTTCCAATGAGGTTATGTTGTCCGCTTCAATATTGTAGGCATTTGCTAGTTTTACGAAGTCCGGATTGTCTAGATCAACTTGAAATTTAGGTATTCCCGCCATATCCTGCCATTGTTTTATAATACCCAATAAGTTGTTGTTTATTATTATTACAATAATTGGTAGTTTATAGGTATTTAAAACTGCAAGTTCTTCAATGGTCATCTGTACTGCACCATCTCCTGTAGCTGCAATTATAACATCATCGTGTCGGGCATATGTTGCTCCAATTGCTGCAGGGATGGAATAGCCCATAGGACCTAAACCTCCTGAAAAGAGAATTTGTCCACTTTTTTCAAGGGTTGATTCTGTTGTGAAATATGTCGGAATTGTTCCGGCATCAATAACTATGGTAGTATTTGTATCACAGTGTTTCAAGATGTTTTGGATGACTAATTCAGGATGGAGTTTATCTGTTTCTTCTAGTTCTGGTTTTTTTACATCTTCTTTTGAATTAATCCTATTTTTCCATTTGAAATTTTCTTTTGTAAAATCTTTCTCATTAAGAAGTTTTAAGAAATTTTTTACATTGTAATGGTAGAATGTTTTACCGTAATCGTGTTCTTTATTGGTGTTAACTTGAATGATATTGTCTGTGTTAATGTGGCTTGTTGTTCTTTCACTTAGTCGTGTACCTAATGCAATGATTAAATCGGCATGTTCGGCAGCATAGTTAGCTTTTCTTGTTCCCCTATTACCTGTCAATCCCAGGTTTTTTTCATCATTTTCAGGAATTATTCCTCTTGCATTCCATGTGGTTGTAATTGGTATGTCCGTTTTTTCCACAAATTCTAAAAATTCATTTATTGCATCTGAATAAATTAGTCCATAACCTGCAATAATTAAAGGTTTTTCACTTTCTTCTATACATTTAATTGTATCTTGAATGTCAGATTCTTTAATGTCTTTAATTATGTTGGTATGAATTACCTTGTGGTGCATATTCATTGGTTTGCTTTGTATATTTTTTGGGATATTAATATGGAAAGGCCCGGTAATTCCTTCCTCAAAATGCATAAATGCCTCATTAATACTGTTTTCAAGTTTCTCAGGAGAATGGGCATTATATGATTTGAAACAGATCGGTTTGAAAACATCGTTCAAAGGCAAATCCTGGAAAGTATTTTTACCCTTAATGTCTGTAGAAACATCTCCCGTAAGAATAAGAACAGGAACATTATCTTTATAACATGCAGAGACTCCCATAACAAGATTCATAGCACCCGGACCTGCCGTTGCAAGACAAACACCGCACTTTCCACTGATACGTGCGTAACTGTCGGCAGCATGAATGGCAGCCTGTTCATGTCTGGTTAATACATGTTTAATTTTAGATTTACGTAGCGCTTCATAAATGGGTAAAATCTGTTCACCGGGATAACCGAATACATAGTCCACTCCATGTTCTTCCAATAATTTTATCAAATATTCAGCGGTATTTTTATCAGTCTTCATAAATATCACTTTTATTCTTCGTCTTCCCTATAACTCCCAGTGTACTCACCGGAACCCTCAACCTTAAAAACGACTGCCTGGGCTATTCTTTCTCCTCTCTTGATTTTATAATCATAATCTCCATTATTTACAATCATAAACTGAAGAGTACCATAAAAACCAGGATCTCCTACGGCTGTATGAACACTAATAAAACTTCTTAAAAGTGTTGATCGAGGCAAATAAAGCATTGTATAGCCAACAGGAATCTTGGTTTTACCCATAATTGTTACACTATAACTTGTTTTAGATTCAAGGGTGTAAATTCCGTCAACACATTCAACTTCTTCAAGCGGTGGTAAATTTTTTTTGTTGTCAATCAATGAACCGGGACCTGCTTGTTTGTACATTTTATCCATTTTAAGATCAATACCGGAAGCCTGAATGGTATCATTATATTCCGGGAACAATCTTCTTAACTCTTTTTCTCCTAACAAATCAATGACCTCAAAAAATATCAATAATATAGTTTTGATTTATAAAATATTTAAATTTTATCAGACAAAAATATTACTAATAATCATAAGAAAGGAAGTAAATAAATGTATGACTATTTAGAAATGATAAAAATATTCCTCAGAGGAGTATTAATGGGAACTTCGGATATAATGCCTGGAATTTCCGGTGGAACAATAGCATTAATTACCGGAATATATGATAAATTAATCAGATCAATCAGTAACATAAAATTCATGTTCTTTAAACCGTTACTTAAAGGAGATATTAGTGAGTTTAAACGACAGCTATTTGAAGAGATAGACTTTGAATTTTTCATTCCATTGGGATTGGGAATAGTTCTTGCAGTGATTTTAATGGCAAGTATTATTAACTTTTTACTTGGAAACTATGCTGCATTCACATATTCCTTCTTTGGTGGGTTAATACTTTCATCAATTTATATTCTCTACAAACAGTTGGATGCATTTAATATTAAGGCAATATCAGTTACAGTAATATTTGCAATTTTGGCTTACATATTTGTAGGATTAAATCCAATGCAGACAGCACATTCACTACCGATTCTATTCATATCAGGATTCATAGCAATATGTGCAATGTTATTGCCTGGGATATCAGGTTCATCCCTTCTATTGCTATTGGGACAATATGAATACATGATAAATGTACTGCATAGAATCTCCATAATAGAAATAATTGTCTTTGTATTGGGGGCAGGAGTGGGATTCATGGCAATGAGTAGAATAATAAAATACATGCTGGAAAACCATAAACAGCTAACGGTAGCAACACTTATAGGAATTATGCTCGGATCAATGAGAATACCATTACAGCATATAGTAACAGCACCGGTTACTTCATTACCAATTTGTCTGATAATAGCAATCATAGGAATGGCAATAGTAATGCTGGTGGAAACAAAATTCAACTATGAATTAATATAAGGTGATAAAATGCCAGATTTAAAAAAACATTTTAATAAAGAAGCAGAAGCATTTGATGAGCAAGTCCAAAAAAATATACCATGTTACAATGAAATGCTAACGGCATTAATTAATGCAATACCTGATAACAATAAAAATCCTAAAATACTTGATTTGGGATGCGGGACAGGAAACATAACACAAAAAGCTCTAACGAGATTCCCTGATGCTGAAGTAACATGTTTGGATTTATCCGAAAACATGATAGAAATAGCTAAAGATAAACTGTCAGATTATGAAAAAATAGGGTATATTGTCGGTGATTTTACACAGATGCAAATTGAAACGAAATATGATGTAATATTATCCTCATTGGCTTTACATCACATTCCTAATGATGAAAAAAAAGAAGCAATGTACAAAGACATCTACGAAGCATTAGAAAAAGACGGTGTTTTCTATAATGCTGATGTTATAAAAGCAAACAGCAATTACAATGAAGAATTAAACAACAAAATAGCCATTCGGGAAATGAAAGAAAACGGAGTTACTGATGAAGAAATCACGGAACACAAAGGAAAAAGGGATGCAAATGACATACCTACAACGTTAATAAATCATATTAAAATGCTTGAAAATGTAGGATTTGAAGAAATAGATGTAATCTGGAAACACTATTCAAATGCAGTATATGGTGGTACCAAAAAATAAACTACCATAATCTTTTTTTTCTAAACCATTCAAAAATAGACTATTTTTTAAAAAAACTTATTAAAATATTATTAAAAAAAGGGAAAGAGGGTTAAGCTTCAGCTTCTTCTGCAAATATTTGGTCTATCATCCATTCAGGTTTAAATTCCATTAAATCTTCGTATGATTGGCCTGTACCAATGAACAGTATAGGTTTGTTAATTACGTGTCCTATGGATATTGCTGCTCCACCTTTTGCATCAGCATCTGCTTTAGTTAAAATAATCCCATCAATATCGATTACTTCATTAAACTTGGTTGCCTGTTCTGTTGCATCATTACCCATTAAAGCATCACCAACATATAATACTATATCTGGTTTTGATACTCTTTTAATTTTCTTCATTTCATCCATAAGATTTGCATTGGTTTGCATACGGCCTGACGTATCAATTAACACAACATCTTTACCCGTTGCTCTTGCATGTTCAACCGCATCATATGCTACTGCTGCAGGATCAGAATTCCTTTCGTGTTTAATGATTTTAAGGTTAAGATTATTTGCATGATGTTCCAATTGTTCAATTGCACCGGCTCTGAAAGTATCGGAAGCACCAAATACTGAGGAATAACCATGTTTTTCAAGGTATGTTGCCATTTTGGCGATTGTAGTGGTTTTTCCTGTTCCATTAATACCTACAAACATTATCTTATATGGTTCGCCTTTTTGTTTTGAAGCTTCAATATCACCAAGTAAATCATAAGAACCATTGTCAATGATTTCCGTGATTGCTTTTTTAAGAGCGTTTGTTGTGAAAAGTTCCATATCTCCTCTACGTTTGATTTTTCTACCAACAAGATCTTCTTTAACAGATTCTACAATTCTTTCAGCAACATCAAATGCAACATCACCTTCAATAAGTGAAAACTCTAATTCTTCCAATATTTCTTCAATATCTTCTTCCTTGATGGTTTTTTTAGTTATAAAAGAGAATTTTCCGCCGGTTTCTTCATCTTCATATTTGACTGCTTTTTCTTCTTTTTTACTATCTTTCACATCTTCTTTTTCATCAGAAGTTTCTTTCTTTTTGTCTCTTCGTAAGAAGCCAAATCTTCCTTTGTCTTCTTCTTCTTTGCTTTTCTCTTGAACTTCTTCAGAACTTTCTTCTTCAGTCTTTTCAGTTTCAGGAACTTTTTCTTCAACTACTTCCTCAGATTCTTCAATAGTTTCTTCTTCCACTGTTTCTTCAGTTTCAAAAGTATGTTCTTCTTTTTTATTTTTATCCCTTTTTAAGAATCCGAAGAACCCTTTTTTCTTTTCTTCAGAATCTTTTTCTTCTTGAACTTCGTCAGCAGTTTCTTCAACTAGTTCATCTTCAGTTTCATCTTCAACTAATTCTTCAGGTTCTTCCTGGGATTCTTCAATAGTTTCTTCTTCAACTTCATCAGGAGTTTTAACTTCTTCTTCAGTTTCATCTTCTGAAGATTCTTCCTCAACATTTTCTTCTTCCACAACATTTTCAGTAGTAGAAACTTCTTCAGTATCCTCTTCTTCATCGGTATTATCAGAATATTTTTCTTCAATAGATTGAAGATCTGCTTCTAAGTCATCTAATTCCTTACTAATTTGTGATGGTTCTAATTCTTCTTCAGGAATACTTTCAGATGCATCTTTAATGGTTTTTTTAAGTTTCTTTCTAAGTGAATCAAACAAGCTCTCACAACCCTTTTTATATTTATAAGTTATATTAGTATTATTTATGTAATAACTAAGTAAAATAATTAATTATGAATAACTAAATAAAATTCATCAGCATTAAAGCTTAAAAATTAAAAAAGAATAAAAAAATGGAAGGTTATTGATATTATGAAATTATTTTTTCAATCTTTTCAGTTGATACGATTTTATATCATTCAGAGCCAAAGTCAATAAAAGTCCGATAGCCAAAATTGCCGAAGTTACAGACATAACAAATTTCATGGCATCAGTTAAAACCGTGTTGACAATTTGCTCTTTTATACCGGTATTACCTTGTAATTCGGTAATGTTAATTTGTCCCATTTTTTGAAGGTATTCCTGACTTTCGGCATGGAACTGTTCATCATTTATTTGATTTGGAGCATAAGTGTTAACAGCATCATGTAAACCCCATGTAGCACCAACAATCAGCATACATCCTATAATGGCAGTACCCATGGACATACCTAATGTCTGGCCGGTGGATAATAATCCAGAAGCAGTGCTTTGATTTTTTTCTTTAGTACCTGCTAGGGAAATATCTATTCCTAAGGACAATACAAATCCCAATCCTAATCCGAACAGGAACATTCCGGGAGCAATCGTTGAAAAGGTTGTATTAACTCCAAATCGTGTTGAAAGTATTGTTGCAGCTAACATCGAAATTAAAAATCCCACTATCATAAGTGTCTTATGGTTAATTTTAGAAGTTAATTTTGGTGCAATTATTGAAGATAACAATATACCAACTGTTGCAGGTAACAAGTTTAAACCAGTTGTAAATGCATCATATTTCAATACACTTTGTAGGAATATTGATATGGCAAATAGTGAACCTCCCATAGCAAGACTGGTAATTAACCTTATTAATGTTCCAACACTTAAATTACGAACTTTAAGCATGTTAATATCAATAAGTGGAGTTTTTTCCCCTTTTGTAAGTCCATATTCATAGGAAGCAAACAGTGATAATATGACTAATGATAAGATTACTAAAGATACCGTTATAATAACATCTTCTTCCAATAAAAGAATTCCCAATACAAAACTCATTAATCCAAAAATCAATAGAATTGAACCGGTCAAATCAAAATCTTTTTTAGTTAATGTAGGTTCGAAATTTTGAATCTTTCCTGAAAATATGAATACAACTATTATGATAAGTAGTTCTAGAACAAATCCATATCTCCATGAAAGAAATGTTGTTACTATTCCTCCAAATAATGGTCCTATTGCTGCAGCAATTCCTGCCATTGCACTAATCATAGCCAATGCAAAAGTTCGTTTATCCGATTTATATGTTTGGCTTGCAATTGATATTGTAGCGGGTGTCATTAACGATCCGCCAATACCCTCCAATAAAGACCAACCAGTAAATAACATGAGGGCATTTTGGCTGATTGCAGCAAGTAATGCACCTATTCCATAAATACCTGCACCAATTAAAAACACTTTCTTTTTGCCAATTATATCCTGTAGTCTGGATCCGATTAACATTAATGACGCAGTGATTAATGTGTAAAAACTTATGATTAGTTGCACAGTACTTACTGTTGTATTTAAATCTGTAATTAACTGAGAAATGGCTACATTCATAAAGGTACTGTCAAGAGTAATTATGAATGCTGCAAGAGAAATCAATAAAAGAGGAATCCATGTGACATCTGTTATCTCTTTTTCATCCATTGAAGTTAACCTCCACATTTTATATTATACTTTATGAAAGGAATACTTCAAATATTTTTTCAATGAATTAAACATTTTAGAAAAAGTTGTAAATAAGTAAAAATAGTATTTGGAGTTTAAAATAAGAAGGTAGAATTTAGAGTATTATTGTACTCCTTGTTCTTTCATTAACTTTTCAACTTCTGGTCTTTTCTGAGTAATGTAATCGTTGATTTTCTGTAACTGTTCAGTTAATGTTTTGATTAGGTTTTCTACTTCTTTTTTATCATTTTTAAGGGTTTCTTCAGTTTCTTCTCTGGTTCTTTTTATTGCAACGTCAGACCCAACTCCTACAATAACATCTTCGGATTTGAGTTCTGTTGTAATGAAACATCCTGCACCGATTGGGATTAATGTTTCTTTACCTACTGCTCCAGCTAAACCCTTAACAGCAGTTTCAGCTGAACGGATATCATTCAATGATATGTTTAACTGTTCAAGTTGCTGGGTGATTGTTTCACCTTGTTGTTGTAACTGATTGATTTCATTAACCATTTGTTCTAGTTTTTGTCTATCTTCCATTGGAACACATCCTTATTCAATAGTGTACCATTACAGGTTTATAATAAACTTTGTACGATAGGGTCAGTTACTTCATCTGCTGATATTTCAGTAATTTCGTCGAAGACAATTTGGTCTCTGTTTAATCTGTGTTTACTACCAAATTCAGAGTATAATTTTTCCTGTACGTCTTCTACTTTAATTGCTTTTAATTCTCTTGTGAATTTTTTGGTTTTATCAACATCTAATAATTTTCCTTTTACTCTAAATATTTTTGTTTTCATAATGTTCCCTCAAATAAGTTGAATACTTGATCAATCCTTGCTAGTTCGGGTCCTGTAGTTTTATTTCCTACAATGACTCCATTAGAATTTGCAATGATACATGCTCCTACGAGTTTAACTCCACGGTTAACTGTACCAATTTCTGCAGGTACTCCTAAAACATCTTCAATTAAGTCCAATTCTTCTTCTGATGCATCAGGATGAACTAAAGCACCTTTGTTAGTTGCTGCCATTGTTGAACCAACAATATCTAAGCCAGCTATGGTACTTTCTACAAGTTCGACATCTAAAGTATCTGCAATGATTTTTTTTGCATCACTTGATAACTCTGGATTTACAATAGCACCATTATCATTAGCAACAATGATGTTACCTATTGCTGTTAGTTTGTCTGGTATTATTTCTACGTTAATGTCATGTTCACTTAGTATATCTAATTCATGTTGAAAGACATATGGTGATACAAGTAGACCGTTAGAATTTCCAGCCATTAATGCTCCTGCTAGATTACTACCACAGATTGGTGTTTTTATTATTGGTACTTTTAATGTTTCTTCGATACTTTTAAGGTATGTATCTTGGAGTCCTTGTGAAACTATAGCAACATTATCCTTTGCTAATATAGAAACACCTAGATTAGGATTTCCATCAATATCGAATCTTTGTATCATTTTATCACTCCATCTGTGAGGTTTATTAAATATGTATCAATATAATTAAAATGCCCACCTCTCAAACATTTTAAATTATATTAAGTAGGAAGAGAGTTGATTAAGTTCTCTTGAATTACATGTATACATTATTACCTAACTCTTTAGTAACTCGTATTTTATGATAAAGAGTTTAGATAACATAATAATCTCATAGTTAGCATTTAGTAAAAAAATTATTCATCTACTAAAGTTACTTCTACTGTTTCATCTTCTTTTACAGCTTTAACTTTGATTTTTGATGGGATTTTTTCTCGTCCTCTTTCCCAAATTTTTTCGTTAACTGCTGTGTCGATAATAACATCTTCAGCTTTCATATGTTTTTGAATGAATTCTCTGATGTATCTCATTGCTCTTGGTGACCTTTTAGTTCTAGGTACGTTTTTTACATCTCTTAGAGGAATTGTGTAAATTCTTTCCATTCTAATACACTCCTATAATTATTAATAAAATCTAAAGCAAAACAATTAAGTTTATACTTTAATTTTACTTCTTCTCCATTGTCTAGCTTTTGGATGAGTTCTTAATTTTCTTGATGTTTTCATCATAGCAAAGATAGGAACTCTTCTGTTTTGTTTGCCTTTTTTAGCTAATCTTAATTTTTTTGGTAAGTTTTTATTACGACTCATTTTACTTCCATCCTATAACTCTTGATTGAATATGTTGGGGAAATATTTCATTAATGTCTTGTCCTTTCTGTTCAAGCAATACTCTAATTTCCATCTCATAATCCGAGCTGTTATGAATATCACTTTCAGCCTTTTGAAGTTTAAATAATCGGTCACTGGTATCATTAATAGTTTTATAGCCAATACCGGTCAGATTAACATATTGGACACCCTTTCTATCTTCTAAACTTTGAATTTCATTCTGTTTAAGTTTGGGAATCCTGTCTTCACGTCTAGTTCCATCAGCTATTAAATCATATTCATCAGCCAAGTATTCAATTACTTCATGATGTATATGATTTATTCCATTGTTAGGAAATTGATCTTCAATAATCATTTCCACAGCATCAGTTAATATCTTCTTGTCAAGTTTTACAACCCTATGTTTAAAACCCAAATTATTAGCCGAGTTTGTTGCCGGAATCGTTGAATCAAATACTCCGAAATTAATAGTAATTAATTCCACATCATAGCCAAGTTTATCTAGAATAACTGCCATTAATGAACTATCTTTACCGCCACTATATAATACAGCTGTTTTCATAAAAATACACTAATATCATATAATTGAAAGATTATCTTCTTGTGATATGAATTTCACGTTTAGTATTAGTTGTTTCTCTTAAGATTTGTTTTAAAGTAGCATCTGATACTGGAATTTGAATTCTTCCTGTTTCAGCCATTTGAATCAATTGCATTTCAATAGCATTAACCAGTTCAGCTTTTGTTAATCTTAAGTTTGCGAGTCTTTGACGTGCTTCTGGTGTTAATATCTGTCTAAGTGCATTTTTCTTCTGTTCCTCATATTGTTGTCTCATCTGTTCTTCCTGTTGTAACTGTTGATAATTTGCACTTTGTTGTTGTTGAGCGGCCATTTGTTGTTGTTGAAGTTGTTCCATTCTTCTACGCCTAATTTCGTCAAGTTCACTCATTTAACACAACTCCTTTAATTTTTATCATATCAAAATTAATACAAATTAGTATTTTGATAATTCAGGGATATCTTTAATGATTTCAGCAGCTTTTTTATCTAAGTAAGATTGACCTGCAGGAGATACAATTCTACCTTCTTCTGTTTTTTGTACGTAACCTGCTTCTTCAAGTTGTTGTAATGCAGTTCTTATGATAGATCCACTTCCTTTTCTGAATTTTTCAGGACTGGTTCCTCTATCTTTGTTACCACCGTATTTGGTTTGTAATCTGCTAAGTCCTACTGGACCATCTACATATACTCTTCTTAATAATGCTGCGGTTCTTACATACCACCAATCTGGGTTTTCAGGTCTGCGTTCTTTGTGAACTCCAGTTTTAACAAATCTAGCCCATGCTGGTGCGTTAATTTTATCATTTTCTTTAAAGTCTTCACTTAATGCGCTGATTAAACTTTCAGCAGGTACATCGAATGCTGTTGTCATTGTTTAATTAGCCTCCTATTAAATTATATGTTTATTTTAAAATTGCCCATATTTTCCAGAGATATTTATTTTCTCTTATATAATACTGCAACATTACCACGAACATCAATTAATTTACTTTTGGTGTTAGAAACGATTTCTTCCAAAAATTCATCTTTATTGGATGCTATATTTCTTGAAAATCTGATTTTAACAATTTCATTGTTTTTTAACTGACGTTTGATTTCTTCAATAACATTTTCATTAATACCGTTTTTTCCAATATTAATTTCAATTGCATTTAAAGAATTTCTCATTATTTCTTTTCTACTCTGGCTTTTGCTCAAATTATCATACTCCATCAATGTTTATATTAAAACCTAGTTTTTCTTATGAGTGTAAGGAACTTTAGTTAAATGTCCACATTCAAGACATTTTCTGGTAATTGTATTACCGGAAAGTCTTACTCTTAAGTTAGCCCCTGGTTTAAGGAATTTATTACAATTTTTACAAAACCTTCCTCGCCAATAATCAGGTAATGTGATATTATATTTAGTAGAGATATTACGAGTTAACTTAACATAACGATCAGAACGTTCTGGGTGTTGAGAAAACTCCTTTTCTGCTTGGTTGAAAAGAATTTCTATCCTTTCCAAAGCGATTTTATTAATATAATTAGGTCGTTTTCTTCTACTCAAAAATATCTAATCCTCTAAAAAATATAGAATATTCTTCTTAAGTGCAAGGAATGAAATTATGAAAAATACATAAAATCTAGATAGTAAACTTAAGAATAATAATATAATTTATGTAATCCTTTACTTAAATATATTATGTATTACTCCATTGAAAAAAAGCAAAAAATTCGAAAAGAATAACTTTTTCTGAGATTTTTTTTTAAATTAAAATATAAAAATAATAAAAATATGTTAAATTAGAAAAGTATTAATAATAGTATTACTTTTTCTTTAAGTAAAAATATAATCGTAATTAAATTAAGTGGAAATACTCACTTAAATAGTCAATTTGACCAAGAGGATATGTTTTTTTTCCATAAACAATTTCAATTATATCGTTTTTAAGATTATCAATTGTTTTATCACTTGTTTCTATTTCTTGAACATTGTCTCCATAAAGTTCATAACTTTCCTCTGTACATATTCCAAGAATTTCTGCAGAAACGTTTTCATGAATCTTAGCATCTTTCCAATTCCGGGTACTTAAACGTTTCTTTAAAACATCAGGATTACATCTCAGAACAATCACCAAATCAGCGTTAGGATAATCCTGTGCCAAATGTCCCTCAAAAATTATAACATCCTTTTCAGATTCTTTTTTTATTTGATCAACGATAGGGATCATTTTTTCCGTATCAACTATTTTATATCCTCGTTTTTCATCAATTCCAAGGTTTAAATCATAATCTTCAAGTAATGAATTGATACTTATATATTCAGCATCAAAATCTTCCTTCAATGATTCCGTTACAGAAGTTTTTCCAGTTCCTGGTGTTCCAGTAATAATAATCATCATAAATATCAGCAATCCTTATTAATTCTATATTTGTAAAAAATAGGTTATATATTAAAATGGAAGGGGTTTAAGAAACCATACTTAAAAGCACGGGAGTAACTCCTGCTTCTATTATGGCTGCAATGATCAATAAAACTAATATAATTATGAATGTTAAAACAATATCTTTAACTAGTTTGTCGGATTTGTTTATTTCTTCCTTTAAACGTTTTTTAAACAATGCATTTAATAGGTTTATTTCCAGTTTTGTTATAATAAATGCTCCTACGAGAGATAATATTGTTGCAGGTAATTCAAATATTCCATGAGGTAATATTCCAACTATAAATTGTATTGGAGTAACAAGAGTATATGTGAACCCGATTATCAAACCATTCATTATAATTGCTAAAACGGAAAATATTGAGAATAACAATCCGCCAATCATTATAATAATGTTTGCCCGAATATTATTTTGGAAAAGAAATATTGCTTCATTGTATACTGTCGGATTTTCAGGCATTGATAAAAATATTTCCTTTAAAATTTCTGTTACGTATTGTTGAATTACATCACAAAATATGACTCCTAAAAATGCTGAAGCAATTAGAATAATAAATGATATTAAAATTAAATTTTTGTTTCTGGAGAGGTATTCTTTTAAATATCCTTTACTGAATATTTCCAATATATTTAATGCCATAGTTTTATCTCCAAAATTTATGTTAAAAAGGAGTTGATGGTTAGATGAGTATTCACATGGTTTGTAATACTTTTCTAATTTCATTTGGATCTGATGCTACTTGTGTTGGTTCTTCACAAGCTTCAATAGCTACATTAGGATCTTTAAGTACGTGTCCTGTTACGATACATACAACACGTTCACCTTGGTCTATTTCACCATTTTCAACCAATTTTCTTAATCCTGCAATTGAAGCAGCACTTGCCGGTTCAACACCAATACCTTCTGTTCTTGCTAGGTATTTCTGTGCATCAAGAATTTCATCATCGGTAACGGTATCTGCAGTACCATTTGATTCTTTGATTGCTCTCATTGCTTTTACACTGCTTACTGGAGCACCAATTCTGATTGCTGTTGCAATGGTTTCAGGATTTTCTACTGGTGTTACTTCATCAGTTCCTGCTTTTACTGCATTTGCAATTGGAGCACTGTTAACTGCTTGAATTCCAGTCATCATAGGAGTATCTTTAATGTATCCTGCATCTTGGAATTCTGTAATTCCTTTCCATATTGCGGAAATGTTTCCTGCATTACCTACTGGTAAAACAATTCTGTCCGGAGATTTCCAACCAAGGTCATGAACTACTTCCATTCCTATTGTTTTTTGTCCTTCAAGACGGTATGGGTTGATTGAGTTTAATAGGTATAATTCTCCGTTCAATGCTAATTCAGTAATTGTTTCTAATGCATCGTCAAAGTTACCGTCTACTCCAAATACTTTTGCTCCATGGAACATTGCCTGTGCTAGTTTTCCTAATGCAACTTTTCCTGCAGGCAATAATACTGCACATTTAAGTCCAGCACGTGCTGCATATGCGGATAATGATGCAGAAGTGTTTCCTGTTGAAGCACAACCAACCATATTTACTCCAAGATCTACTGCTTTTGTTGTTCCTACACTCATTCCTCTGTCTTTGAAACTACCTGTAGGGTTTGATCCTTCAACTTTAACGAATAATTCTATACCTAATTCTTCTCCTATTTTGTCACATTTACAAAATGGTGTTCCACCTTCATCCAGGCTTATTCTGTTTTCTGCATTTACTGGTAAGAATTCTTTATATTTCCAGATGTTGTCTCTTCTGTTGTCAAAAGTTTCTTTGGGAATGTTGTCTACTTCTGTTACTACTTCAAGAATTGATCCACATTCACAAGTATAAATTATTTCATCATCATCATATTCTGCTCCACATGAAATACATCTTATCATTATGATTCTCCTATAAAAATTAATCTAAAATTATTATGTGTATATGGTACACAGGTTATAATATTATATATTTGTTTAATCTATAATAAATTATTTTTCTTAAAGTCTTTAAAAATAGTTTAGAAGTGTGTAGGATTTTGATGTAGTATAAATAAACAATTCAAGTGGTAATAAAAATTGATTATAGTATGTTGTATAAATTTAAAAAATTATTTTTTACTAACATCAAACCCTCACAGTATTACTTATTTGTTTATAAGTTAATAAATGTATGGTTAAAGTATTTTTAATTAGAACTAAAATTTTGTAAATTTTTTTAAAAAAAGAATTTTGGGAGGATATTATCCATGTCCTCCACCCATAAGGAAGCTGATAATAACAATTAAAACTCCCACTCCTATAATTTCAACAGCAGTTTTGCTCATACTTTCTTTTGCAATCTTTCCAAGATAACAACCAAGAACAGTTAACATTACAAAACATACGATTAAAGTGGCTGTAATTGCCGAATATATATCACCAAACAGGAAAAATGGAATAGAAGGAATAAATGAACCAAGAAAACTGGCAGAACCGTGTGTTAACATACTCATGAAAACTCTATATTTTGCTTGTTCATGAATAACAGTATCATCCAATTTACGTTCCTTCAGAATCATCTGACTTTCAAGGTCACGAATTATTTTACCTTCTTCCGCATGTTCACCAACGTATGAACCGAAACCGTTTGATAATGCAATAGCAATACCACCACTCAATCCTGTTAAACCGACGGTCCACGGATTTACGTTTCCACCTGTGGAAATTCCCATTAAGGCAGCAGTTAATGAAATACTTAAAACAGTTAAAATACCATCTAAAGAACCAAGTGCAACATACCTACTTAAAGCTATATAATCCTTAATAATTTTTTTTAAAGTTATCTTCATTTTTTATCTGACTCTCAAATTATTTATCGACCCAACTCTTTATGAGCTCTTGCTAAATGGCCTGCAGCTAAAGCGCCTGCTAAGGACAATTCACCGGCAAGTACTAAACTAGCCACAATTGAAGCAAATTTGTTAACATTACCACTACCTTTAACATTCATAATGTTCAATGATTCAGTAGCAGTTTCAAGCCTTGTTCCACCACCAACAGTAGCTACAGGTAAATCAGGAATAGTAACACTGAAATATAAGTCACCATCTACATTTTCGGCACTGGTTATACCAATACTGCCTTCAACAACGTGTGCAGGATCCTGACCACATGCTAAAAATATTGCAGCCACCATATTGGCAAAGTGTGCATTGTAACCATAACTACCTGCAATTGCAGAACCAATTAAGTTTTTAGCATAGTTAACTTCAACTACAGCTTCTGGAGTTGTTTTTAAAGTTTTTTCCACAACTTCCTTAGGAACAGTTACTTCAGCAACAATACTTTTTCCACGACCTTCAATCATATTAAGTGCAGATGGTTTTTTATCAACACAGAAGTTTGAACTAAGTGCAATCATATGAATATCATTTTCATTTTCAATAAAATTCATAGCTTCCTGTGTTGCAATAGTGACCATGTTCATTCCCATACTGTCTCCAGTTTCATAAACAAAACGTGGGTATACAAAACGACCTACAATAACAATAGGATCAATTTTGATAAGTTTTCCATGATTGGTTGTACTTTCTGCAACTTCTTTAATCTCATTAAAATGTTCTTCTATCCATGTTTTGATTTTATTAGCTTCATGAACATTTTTAGTTTTTATGACTGGTGCTCTTGTCATTTGATTTTTAAGAATGGCTACTGAACAACCATTTGAACGTCTAATTACTGAACAACCTCTGTTAACACTAGCAAGTAAAGCACCTTCTGTTGTTGCCATAGGAGCATAAGTTTCTATTACTTCATCATTTTCTGTATTTATTTTTACAGGTCCGACTACTCCCACAGGTACTTGTATGGTACCTATCTGATTTTCAATATTCTTTTTTGCAGTTTCTGTCATGTCTATAGAATATTTTCCAATGTGTTCTAGGGTGGTGTTTGTTTTGTTTTCAATGAATTTACGTCTAATGTCTGTTGCTTGATTGGCATTTTCGGCATATTTTTCTATTTGATGAATTTTTATTTCGCCGGAATCTAATTTTTCAATTATCTCATTACAATTTAAATCCATTTTAAAGCATCCTTAATAATTTTAAAAATTTCTTAATCTAATATTTGTAATTTAATTATATGAAAGTTTGTTATTAAAAAAAAGTTTGGGTTGTATAGTATAATAACTATACGAAAATAATGATTTTATTAATAGGTGTAGGTTTATTCTTTGATTAACTCTACAATGTCACTAGGTACGTCTGCTACTTTAACACCAAGTTTTGCTAATAATTCTTTTTTATTTTGAGCTGTACCGTCAGTTCCTTCAATAATAGCTCCTGCATGTCCCATACGTTTACCTAATGGTGCTGATACTCCAGCAATAAATGATATGATTGGTTTTGTGACGTGTTCTTTAGCATATTCTGCTGCTTTAACTTCTGCAATACCACCGATTTCACCTAACAAAACAATTTTTTCAGTTTCAGGATCTTCTTCGAATTGTTTTAATGCTGAAATGAAGTCAATACCTGTAACAGGGTCTCCACCTATACCAAGACAAGTACTTTGGCCAAAACCGGCATCAGTTATCTGGCTTGCAATTTCGTATGTTAAGGTTCCACTTCTGGAAACTAATCCTATATTACCTTTATTAAATATGTGTGTAGGCATAATTCCTAATTTACCAACTCCTGGAGTAATAATACCTGGAGTGTTAGGTCCGATAACTGTTGTATTATGTTCCTGTGCATATTTAACGATTTCCATTGTGTCATGTATAGGTATGTGTTCTGTAATTATGATTACCAAATCTACTTCACAGATAGCTTCAAATGCTGCATCTTTAACGTAAGGTGCTGGAATAAATATGATACTGGCATTAATGTCTGGGTGATATTTTTTAATTTCTTCTATGGAATTGTATACTGGAATGCCTTCAACTGTTTCACCAGCTTTTCCCGGACTTGTACCTGCAACGATGTTTGTTCCGTATTTTATCATTTCTTTTGTGTGAAATCTTCCTTGTTTTCCTGTAATTCCTTGTACAATTGCTTTAGTATTTTCATCTAATAAAATCAATTAAACCTTCTCCTTATCCTAGTTAAATATTAATAAAATCATATAATCTACTCGTAATAACAAAAATACAATTATTATTATCATTTTTAGACTTTATCACTATTTTATCTGTTTTTTGTAATATAAAAACTTTATTTTAAAATATTGTAAGAAAAATAATAATACTACAAAAAAATGATTAATTTCTAACAATCTAATCGTTCTTAAATATTCTTTCAAGAAAAGATAATGAAAAAATAGAAATTTTTAAGTGAATAAAATAATGGATTTATTTACTTAAAATTTGGCTTCTAAAAGAAAAATATTCTGCTAAATCAATGAGGTTTCCATTCATAATTGCTGTGGCTGAAAATATAACGCTACCTGGGATAACATTTATGGGGGTGTGTCTTTTGACAAGGTATGTGTTTTTGTTTCCTAAAACAGCTCCAATCATTGCCCCAGCAACAACTCCAATTTGTTCGACATTTGTAACATTGGCTACAATCACAGGATCATCTGTTTGATTGGAAACATAACCAACACCTGGAATTTGTTTAATACCATCAACTAAGCTGGAAGCGATATTATAAACATCTGTCATTCCAGTAGCTGCTTTAACAGCACTTTTAGCTACATTTTCAACGAAATATTCTCCGCAGTATGTATCAAAACTTAATATAACTGCATCAGGGTAAAAATTTGGATTTAAATCGAGTTCAACATAGGATATTCCTTCTCCAGCATCTTCTCTTTTAAGGCCAACCCCATTCAAATCATCAAAACCAAGAGCATTTTCTTTTAAAACATCAAAAATACTTTTATTGACTATTTCAACCAAGTTATCATCTTCAACTATTGCTGTAATGACAATATCATCACCAGTAACATTGGAAAGTAATGCCTGAGATGCTCCTGCTTCTTTAATTTTGTATAAACTGTTTTCAACATTTTGTATTAATGAATCACTACATGAAACATCATTGTCTGATATGTCAATTCCATGGCATAACATTTTCATATTAAATTCCTCATTGAATTTTTTTTTATATAGTGAGTGTCCGACAAAATTATCTTTTTTTGTTGTTTAGTATTACTATTTTTTAGATGTAATGATTTATATTTTTTATTATTTGTATTAATTATGTTATTACTTCTCATGACCCCTCTTTGATTACTTATCATGCTTGGATTATTTTTATATGTGATAATGTTATATAATATTATTATGGAATCATGATTTTATTTAT
>JAEEGL010725730.1_pt1 | contig 26470 bp, 19 predicted proteins | sample 9134231 | NCBI WGS metagenome assembly JAEEGL01 (sample SAMN16246548, study PRJNA631951) | gut metagenome | biome: gut microbiome; feature: rumen; material: fiber-attached | host: Bos | place: Iran: Karaj | collected 2018-10 | reverse complement strand
CCATTCCATCCTAAAAAGGTATATCCCTCTTTAGTAGGTATTGGAAGACTTCCATAATTTTGACCTACTACAACTGTTTTAGTATTTGTTGGTACTACTCCTCCATCAGCATCAAAAGTTACTGTTATTGTATTTCCTTCTACTGTTTCACCTGTAACTGATAATTTAACTGTGGCGAATAAATTCTTATATTCAGTAGGAGTATAAACATGACTTCCTGTTTCAGTTTCACTGATTATAACATTTTCATCTATCCATACCCTTAATTTATATGTATGACTTACATTATTTGTGTTTCCTGCAATAACATTATCATAGATACTGGTATTTGATAAAGCACTATATCCTTCTGCATCAACTAAATATGTCTCAGTATTTTCATTTACCTCTACTAAATCAAATCTTAATTCATTATCCAAAAATCTTGTTTTGTTATTAATGTCTGTTCCACGATTTAATAAGACATTATAAATTATCGCCTTACTAGTGGAATTAGCACCACTAACTGTAAATGTTAAAGTATTATTATCTCTTGCACGAGCCTCTTCCTTGGTTTCAGGAAAAACATTAGTTAAAGTTATTGTATCAAGGCCTTCTTCTAAATGCAGTTCAATATTTCCTGCAACCAATAGATTATTAACGTTACCAACTTGATAATAATTAAACCAAGCATAACTTCCACCACCAATAGCGAAAATTACCGCTAGTACAATTAATGATATTATTATAATTTTCTTTTTATTCATATAATCCTCTATTACCACATATTAATGATATCATATTTCACATATATATTCAAGAAAAAAACAGTTATTAAATAACTGTTAATAATTTCTATTTTTCAAGAATGATGGAAGTTCAAATTCACCATCACCATCGCCGTCATCATCAACAATATCATTATCATGAGAACGACGCATATTACTCGTATCCTTGGTATTATAAACAACTTCTTTTTCCTTTTGCTTGTTCTTATCAAACCCAGTTGCAATAACAGTAACAATAACTTCATCATTTAAATTCTCATTTATTACTGAACCAAAAATAGTATTGATATCATTATTACTTGCTTCTCTAACTACTTCAGCAGCTTGCTCTGCTTCAAATAAAGTTAAATTAACACCACCAGTAATATTAATAATGGCATCGGTTGCGCCTTTGATATCAGTTTCCAATAATGGACTAGATACAGCTTGTCTTGCAGCTTCAACAGCACGATCTTCTCCCATGCCAATTCCAATACCAATAATGGCATTACCAGATTTTTCCATTACCGCTTTAACGTCAGCGAAATCAAGGTTAACAAGACCAACAACTGCTATCAAATCAGAAATTGATTGAACACCACGTCGAAGAACATTATCAACCTCTTTAAATGCTTCTAAAAGAGGTGTTGATTTATCAATTATCTCACGTAAACGATCATTAGGAATAACAATTAAAGTATCAACATGTTTTTTTAATTCTTCTAAACCTTGATTAGCATTTTCCATTCTCTTTTTGCCTTCAAAAGTAAATGGCTTTGTTACAATTGCAACAGTAAGTGCACCTAGGCTTTGAGCAATTTCAGCAATAACTGCAGCAGCTCCAGTTCCGGTTCCGCCGCCCATACCACAAGTAATGAAAACCATATCGGCACCTGCTAAAGCTTCTTCAATCTCTTTTTTACTTTCAACCGCTGACTCACGACCAACTTCTGGTCTTCCACCAGCTCCTAGTCCATCTGTTAATTCTTTACCTATTTGAATTTTAACATCAGCCTTAGAATTTTTTAGAACTTGATAATCAGTATTAGCAGCGATAAATTCAACACCTTTAACACCACTTTCAATCATTCGATTAATGGCATTACCACCACCGCCACCAATTCCTATAACTTTTATTTTGGCTAATTGATCCATTTCTAATCCACTTAACATAAAATCCCTCTTTCTAATTGTTCTCACAATATTTTTTCATATCTTCTAATATTTTTTCATGTAAAACACTTTTCTTACTACTTATTAGTTTTGATATATCTTCATACATTGTATATTTTATACCACGTACTTCTAGTTTATCATAATAATATTTTATCATACCTACACATGATGTGTAAATATTATTTCGAACACCGATAATATTTAAATCAATTGAATGAGCGATATTATGGAAAATATTATCTAATAGATAATCAAAACCCGGTAAATTACTTATACCACCTGTTATAATTATATAACTAATTTCACGGTTTGTTAAGTTATTTAAACTATTTTTTACATTTTTAAATATTTCTTCAAGTCGAGCTTCTACTATCTGGCTTAACTCTAATTGATCAATTTTAATCTCTTCATTATCATTATTTATATATGTGACCTGTTCTTTTTCATCAGCATATTTACTAGAAGCCATAGCAAGATTTTCTTTAATATTTCTGGTAGTCATTTTATCTAAATGATAAATATAACTAATGTCATGATCAACCAATTTACTACCAAAATTTAATGTCTCTCCTTTTACTAGCAATCCTTTATTAAAAATTCCTACTTCAGTTTTATCATAACCAATATCAATTATTGCTCCTGAAGATTCATGAAATTTTTTCATATCAAGATTATAAAAATCATTATTAACTCCAAATGATAAATCAATAACTTCAACATTACATTTTTTTAAAACTTCAAGGTATGGATAAAGATTTTTTTTAGGAATAGTTGATATAAGCATACGACAATCTAATTGTTCACCTTTTTGACCAATAGGTTCATGAATTCTCTCTTTACCGTCAATCATAAAATCAATAGGAAAAACACCAACAACTTCCAAAGATTCATCAATGGTACTTACACTACTTTTAAAACAAGTAATAATATCCTCACCCTTCACTTCACCTTCAAAAAAACATCTACCATTATATACATTAACATCAACATCATAAAAAGGAACATTTATTAATGCTTTATCAATACGAAAGCCTAATTGTTTTTCTGCTTCATCTAGTGCTAAAGAAATAGATTGTCCTGCTAAATCAGCATCTACAATCATCCCTTTTTTGATTCCAACACTTAATACGTTAACTGCTGCTAAAACATTAAATCTTTTTTTATCTATTTTTGCCACTACAATTTTTATAGTATCACTGCCTATATCTATACCTGAATAAATCATATAGCACCCTACCTTAATAATTTAATTATAACCTAAAAACAGAATTTTTAAAAGATTTTTTACAAGTTTTTAAAAAAAAACAAGATAAATTAATTTCTTGTTTTCTTTTTAACTAATTCTTTTCTTTTTTCGTGTATTAATATTTTAGTATCTTCCATTTCATTTTGAGCATAAGGATCAATACTTAAAGCACAACTCTCTATTATCTGATATGATGAATCATATAATATATACCAGTTATCACCATATATAGTTATCATATCATCAGTTAAAACAATGCATTGAAAACTTTTTTTGTTTAAGCAACAATTAATTGCTTTAATTCTATTAACTATTGTTTTACAGTCCATATCAATTCCATAGATAGTTGTTGGTACACTCCTTTTTCGCTCATAAATAGCATTTGCATCATAAAAATGCAAATCTGAATAATCAACATATCGTCCCTTTGTTTTCCTTGCCATGCATATAAGAGGATACATTCCATAATCAGTTTCAAAGCCAGTTTCTTCATCACAACTATCCAAATCTGGTGCACTTAAAAGAAAATCTTTCCAATCATCACCATGAATATTCATTGGTAAATTACCTATACGACTTGCCACATCACGAGTTACATTACTATTTATTCCTTTTAAAGCATAACTTTTTGTGGCAAAAACATACTCAATACCGGCTGTTCCTTCTTTTTCTGTTGATATATGAATAATATCTTCACAAGCCCTTTTAAATGCTGCAAGAATATCTTGTAATTCACTTCTATTTTCAACATAACAATCATTTCCCATAGAATCATATATTGTTCTTAATTGATTTATAAATACACAGTTTCCATTACGAAATCCGGATGCTCTTGCAATAAAGTTCCCAAATGAATCACATATTTTAATAACAAAACCATTTTGATCAAGAGTACAATAATGTAAAAAATCATTGTCATTTCCACCTACAGTGAAGCAAGCACAAGTATTATAACCTGAAAGTAAAACTTCAGGATTTAAATAATCATACATCGTATAAGTATAATCACCACAATTACCACTAATAAATGGTACTGTCGATTTAGTTCTTTTTAGCATTTGTAAATATAATCTTTTAGCAATATTAATAATATCTTTCCCTGATTTGTCCGTATACATTTTATAATCAAACAATTTAGTGATAATATCTATTCCTAAAATTGCAATTGTTTCGCTATCAATATGAGCATTAATTTTAGATAATATAGATAATATTTTTAAATCAGTTGTATCTAAATGTAATTTCTCGCCCAAACTAATACTTTTATCCATAGTCTCAATAATATCATAAAAGCCATCTAAATCAATATTTATATACGTGCGACTTTTTCTTAGATTATAAAATATTGATAACCATAATAATCCTTTATTAACAATTAAATCGTAAATAGTATAATATGATTTATCTGGTAACAAATTATTAATATTTAATAAATCTTTATGAATACATGCTTCTCTAAAAGTATGAAAAGAAATTTTACTTAAAATACTTTCATCAAAAAGATAATATTGATCACAAAAAGGAATAGAGTCAATTCTTTTCTTAAGTATTTCACTATCAATAATTACTTCCATACCTTGAACATACGAAGTTATTTCTCTTTTAATCTCATCAAAAGCAAGGAAATATTTTTTATACTCTAAATACTTTTTCGTGTCACGAACACCATATTTTGTTCCTTTATAGTAATAACATTGTTTTTTTTCATCATAACCAATTAAATCACGATATGAATTTAGTTCTTTATCTCCATAACTTATATATTTACTGTTAAGACGATTAACAAGTTTATTAGCTTTTAAAAATCTTTCATATTCTTTAACAAAAGTACAAATTTGCGGAAAAATAGCATCTATTTTTGATAAACCATTGATTGCAAAATTATCGATTAAATTTTTAACAAGAAGTTTATTACCACCAAAAATTGGTATATATTTATCCATTAAAGAATTAATAAACGCTATTATTTTTTCATCATTATCTTCATATAGTTTTTTAAATCTATCTCTTTGACTAGCCAAATATACTTTCTTTTTTACAATCGGATTATCAAAATTTAATACAAAGAATTCGCGTAAAAAAACATAATATTCTTTCACTCTTTTTTGTTCAAATAATTTCCTACTTCTAGTTAAATAAATTGAACATAATCTAGAAATATTATTTTTAATCATTAAAAGTTTATCATCCTTTGATGGATCTTTACTATGTTTTATTTGCAGATATAAGCGCATATTTTCAACTAAAGAATAATATCTATCTCCTAGTACTTTTTCCATTTCCATAATATTATCTAAATTATCTAATACATCTTCAATTCTATAACTACTATTTAATTGAGCGATAATTCTTAAAAAAACGTTATCAAACAAAAAACTAAATGATTTGCGATATTTTTTCCAATCCGATGCTACTTGATAAGAAACAATATCATTAAACATTCCTACAGTTGGTAACTTACCAAGCATATCGCCATATATTTTATTAAACCTTTCAATATAAGTACTATCCCCATGACTATAAATAAAAAAATATTTGAAGGCTCTTATCAACACTTCCGGACTTTTAAAAAATGACAATGGTGTATCTAATATTTCATCCTGCGCTAATTTTCCTTGAAATAGTCTATGATAAAAAGTATCATCCACGCTCTTCCCCCTTGATAAGGGCATATTATATAACAAAAACATTAAAATTTCAACTTTTAATTAAATGCATCACTAACATGTTTAAAAAAATATTTAACAACTCTCTTAAAACCTTTTTCAATTTTCTTTGATACTTTTAATAGATTTTGAGTATATACATTTGTATAATCTGGTCTTACTACCACATATTCCTTGTTTGTAACATCAACCCCATTTAGTAAATCTTGTTCATATTCTTTAATCATTTCTTCAGTTAATATTTTCTTCTCATTATTACGAATTTCATAATAACCATTTCGATAGGAAAAATATAGCCCAATATACATTACAAAAATTATAATTAAAAATATTTTAATACCCTTTTTCATTAATTATCACCAAGAATAGAATAAATCATTAAAGCGATAATTTCTGTCGAATTATATACTTCATCATAACTATTTTCAATACCACCTACTTCAATTAATAAAGTATGTTTATTAAAATCTTGATTATAAACACCATTAACACCTACCCCACTTTTTTCATATATACCTTTACTAAGATTAGGATAATTAGTCTCTAAATAGTTATGCATTTTTTCCATTATTCCTTTATTATTTTCATAATAAGGATTATCGAGTCCTAACACAAATAAGATTTTGGCATATTTTTTTCCATCTATTTCAATAGTGGTATTATTGACACTATCCCGATGAACATCAATATAATAGGCGATATCCTCATTTCTTTCTTCTAAAAACATTCTTGATATTTTATAATCATCTTGGATTATTCCTTGATATTCACTAACTCTTTTTTCTTCAACGATAGAATCTATTCCTAGTTTTTTTAAATTATTAGAAAGCATTTTTGATACATCAATTATTCTTGTATTATCCTTATACTTTTCCTGATCATGTGTATTATAAATATATATTAGTTTCTTTTTTTCATTCATAACTACTAAGTCGTTTATTTTAAATTTATAATTACTGAATAATCTATCAATACTAAGATGATTAATCTTGATATTCTTATTACTTCCAAAATTAGTATTATTTAGAAAAAATTCTAAAATCATATCATAATCATTATTTAATTTTTTAAAACTAAGCCAAATGAATAATAAAAAAAATAATATAATAAAAATCCATAAAAAAATCTTTTTACTTCGTTTTTTAGTTTTAAATTTTCTCATATTAATTATTATGAAAAAAAATGCATTTTATGCATCTTTTATGGAGAACAACTAAAAGTACCAGTTGAATTGACAATACAATACTCATTACCACCATCATCTTCAACGTAAGCATCTCCCCAACTCGTTATAAATGCAGAAACTACATTACCAAAACATAAATAGCGTGCCTGTTGTACACACCCTAAACCACCACTATATTCACCAAATAATCCTATCAATAATGCTTGGTTTTTATCAAAAGCACTCCTATTATTTTCTGCTCCCTCTATACAAAATGGTTTCGAATTATAAATACCACAAGCATATGCTTTTTCTATTTTACCAGCATCATCTAAAGCCATTCCTAAGAAACAGTCATACCCGGTACTTGCAACTACGTCTTCATAATTTGTTTTATATTCACTGCTGGAAATAGTATTACCATTACTTCCATAGTTAAGCGATGCATTGTTATACGCAAATACACATCCTGGACAAGATGGAATATCCTTTCCTTTTTCTTCATAACCAGTTGTGTGATAGTCACCACATTCAATATAGGCTTTATACATTACTGGCGGTGTATGATTTATATATACATAACCACTACACTCATTTTTAATTTGATCAAGTCCATCCAAATCACTTAACATTATTGTGTCTTCTGTCTTAAGAGGACTATTTCTAGCATACTCCTCCATCATTTTCTCATAAGATTTATATAATTCTTCATTATTTCTTTTAGTTAAACTATTCATTACAGGAAGAGATATCATCATAATCGCAGTAATTATAATAATTACCGTAAGTACTTCTACTAAAGTAAATCCTTTTTTATTTAGTTTTTTCATAGCATCCTCCTTTAATATAATTTGATAAATCAAAATCATTTTGTAAAGCATATTCTAAAAGTTCTTCATTAGAGCAACTAGTAATAAATATTAAATCAGCCTGTGCAGTTATATTATACATCATTGCACTACCTAAGTAATTAATTAAATCTTCTCTTAAACTATCAATATCAATTTCCATAATAATCATATCACACTTTAATTATACCATTAAAATGATTTTTTGTTATTGTGAATATTAAAAACTCTTTATGAATATACTAAATTGTCAATAATTTTACAGATTACAGGCAACAAAACACGATTTTTCTTGCGTTTTTTAACACTTTGTGTTATTATAGAAACCGCTTATCGCATTAGGGGGGAATATAGATGAATAAGTATGTAAAAAAAATTCTTGTATCATTAATGGCAATCGTTACTATTTTTAGTACCTTCTTTAGTAACAATACAGTTAATGCACAAGGAGAAACACCAGAAAGTATAACAATCACATCTAACCGTGAAATTAAATATATTTTTGGTGGAATGAAAGGTGGACAAATCGGTGCTTATGTTAAAGTTGCTGGTGATGGTTATGTTTACTGTATTGAACCACATAGAGGTTCACTTGGTCGTGAAACATTAACTCTTTCTGGTGAATTAACTGATCCTGGTTATTTATATCTTTCAAAAAATGGTTTTCCTAACAAAACAGTTATTGCCGAATATGGTGATGATGAAAATTATTATGTAACACAAATCGCTCATTGGATGTATGCTTACATGATTCATGGATACACCAACAGTGATAAAGTTGTTGGTACTTTAATTGATTCTAAAGGTAACCAAATATATAACTTCAATGGTGGATATCTAGAAAATTCAAAGCAAAGAAAATTGGCAGATGCAGCATATGCATTATATAAGGGTGCTCAAGAAGCACATGATAAAGGTACAGCTCAAGTTGAGTACAATGTTTCAATTGGAAAAGTTGACAAAAATTTAAAAGCCGAAGATGGTTACATTATTTCTGATCCTGTAACGGTTAACGTATCAGGGGCAAGTACATACAAAGTTACACTTAATAATAAAACAGCAATTGTTGTTGATGAACAAGGAAATAGTAAAACTACTTTTAAAGCTAATGAAAAATTTAGAGTAAAAGTTGAAAATTTTGAAAGTATCGATGTTACTGCTACTGTTACTATTGAAGGTAGTACAGATAAAGTATATCGTTATTCACCTAATAGTCCATCAAAACAAGATACTATTTATACAGTAGTTGTTAGTACACCTATTACTAAAACTGCTAAAGTAACATTTAAATATGTTAACGACAATAAAGTTGAAATTAGTAAAGTTGATGCTACAACTGGTAACGAACTTCCTGGTGCTCATTTAGTTATTAGAGATAGTAACGAAAACGTTGTTGAAGAATGGGATAGTACTACTGAATCACACAAAGTCAAATTAAATCCTGGTACTTATACATTAGAAGAAACTATCGCTCCAGAAGGATATATTAAAAAAACTCAAAAAATTACATTTACTGTCAAAGAAGATGGTTCTTGTGACAAAGTTGTAATGGAAAATGATTTAATACCAGAAGTTGAAATTAGTAAAGTTGACATTACTAATAATAAAGAAATTAAAGGTGCTCATTTAGTTATTAAAGATAGTAAAGATAAGATTGTTAAAGAATGGACAAGTACTGGTAAAACTACAAAGTTCAAATTAATGCCTGGTACTTATACATTATCTGAAACTATTGCACCAGATGGATATATTAGAACTACAAAAGAAATTACCTTTACATTAAAAGCAAACGGTAAATTAACCAAAGTTACATTAGAAAATACACCTATTCCAGAAGTTGAAATTAGCAAAGTTGATGCAACAAATAATGAAGAACTTCCTGGTGCTCATCTAGTTATTAGAGATAGTAACAAAGAGATTGTTGAAGAATGGGATAGTACAAATGAAACACATAAAGTTAAATTATTGCCTGGTGTTTATACCCTTACTGAAACAATTGCGCCAGATGGATATATTTTATCTACAGAAACTATAACTATTACAGTAACCGAAAATGGTGTTGCTGATAAAGTTATTATGAAAAATGATCGTATACCAGAAGTTGAAGTAAGTAAAGTTGATATTACTAATAATAAAGAACTTCCTGGTGCTAAATTAGTTATTAAAGATAGCGAAGGAAAAGTTGTTAAAGAATGGACAAGTACAAATAAAACTAAAAAATTCAAATTAATGCCTGGTACTTATACACTTTCTGAAACTTATGCACCAGATGGATATATTTTATCTACAGAAACTATTTCATTTACATTAAAAGCTAATGGTAAATTAACTAAAGTTACAATGAAAAATGTTCCAGTTGGTGAAACAGTAATTAGCAAAGTTGACGCAACAAATAATGAAGAACTTCCTGGTGCTCACTTAGTTATTAAAAATAGTAATGGTGAAATTGTTGATGAATGGACAAGTACTGATGTAGCGCATACAGTTAAATTAATGCCTGGTACTTATACATTAGAAGAAACAATTGCTCCAGAAGGATATGTTTTATCTAAAGAAACAATTACATTCACAATTAATAAAGATGGCATTGGTTCCAAAGTAGAAATGAAAAATAGCCCTATTCCTGAAACAGAATTTAGTAAAGTTGATGGAACTACTGGTACTGAACTTCCTGGTGCACACTTAGAACTACGTGATGCAAATGGAAATCTAGTTGATAGTTGGGTAAGTACAACAGAAATACATAAAGTAAAATTATTACCTGGTACATATACTCTATCTGAAACTATTGCCCCAGAAGGATATATTTTATCTACTGAAACTGTTACATTTACTGTTAAAGCTGATGGTACAGTAACAAAAGTAGAAATGAAAAATATGCCTATTAGAATAACAGAAATAGAAATAAGTAAAATAGATGTTTCTACTAAAGAAGAACTTCCTGGTGCAACACTTGAATTACATGATAGTGAAGGAAATTTAATTGATACTTGGGTATCTACTAATGAAACTCATAAAGTTAAATTACATGATGGAGTTTACACTTTATCTGAAACTATCGCACCAGATGGATATGAATTAAGTACTGAAACAATTACATTTGAAATATCAGAAAATAATATCGTATCAAAAATAATTATGGGAAATAAACCATATATTGAAGTACCTATTACTAGTATGAATGCATCAAGCTTAGTAATTGCTTTAGGTGGCTTAATAACATTATCTGGATTTGGTATGTTATTTATTCAAACTAAAAAAGAAACTATATAAAATTTAAAGAGGTTTAATAAACCTCTTTTTTTTCAAATATTCCTTTATTTAAAACTAGTATTCTACGATTCTGTACATTCGAAAGAACCATCACCATACACATTACATCCAACGTTACTATTAATGCCAGTATAAGCAAATCCCGTAGAAAAAGCAACTGCAATAAGGGAATTACTTTGTGAAGAACAGGCTATATAATCATATCCGTATTCTGTATTGGAATCTAGGAATAATTCACATGTGTTGTTAAACAAATCTGCCCCTTGTAATATTGTCTGATTACTTACATACTTACTATTATCATCAGTGCCCTCTATACAGAATGGTACATTATCTTTAACTGCACAAGCATAGGCATTGGTTACTTCATTATTATTATTTAATTTTACTCCTAAGAAATAATTTTTATTTGTTGCACTTATTAGATTCTCGTAATTATCATACAGTCCACTTGTTAAAACAGTTGGTGTTAACGGTACATCTTCATCAGTTATTTCATCCCAGCCAGCAATATTCCATGTTGTATACATTTCTGTATCTGCTACATACATAAACTTACAATCTGGACACGATAATATCTTGCCTGGTTCTTCTACCCATATTCCTTCATTACTTTCGGATCTTATTTTAAAACTTATTGGATTACTTGATAAACTATTCCATTCAGTGGTTGTTAATACGGTTCTTCCATCTACCCAATTATTAGTTGTTCCCATATTATCAGTTTCTTGGCCATTATATGTATCACTTATGGCAATTTTATCTTTATCAATATAAGCCTTAATCGTTAATGTTCCATTTATTCCCGTAGCTCCATTATCTATATACCCAACTAATACTTGTTTCCCTTCTACAATACTTCCTGTAGTATTTAATTGATATATACTAGCATCCTTACTTTCTCTAGCGTTAAAATAGTCATTACTACTTGTTCCAATTGTGCCACCAGTATTAGCTTCATAGGTTGCTATATAGTTTACCGGTACCCTTTTATTACCCACAGTATTTTCTACATCAACTAAACTAATTAAGAATTCTTCGCCATCAGAATACGTTGTATCACCTGTTATTGTTACAGTTACGGTATCCAAATTGGCATTTGCTATATCACTTGTTGCTATTGGAAAGAGATTAGCCAGTTCAATAGTTCCATCTTGACTTGTATTAAATGCTATTCTTCCGGTTGTTACATTATTCGCTGCTCCAGTTCTTGTATAATTAAAGAATGCGTATGTTGCTCCTATCGTAAGAATTAATACTCCTATTATTGATATAATTCCTATTAATAATTTTCTTTTATTATTCTCCATAAATATTCTCCTAATTTAATTATAATTTATTAAAATATTAAACGTCAATTAATTATTTTATATTTTTCTCTTATTGACAGCTTTATTATAAAAACTTCATTGCTGAAGTTTTATTCATTATTTTCTTTTTCTAATTTTTTATAATCTATTTTATTATATAATGTTTTTGGTAAATTATCGCGAAATTCAAATTCTTTAGGTTGTGAATAAACAGATAATTGTTCTTTACAAAGATCTTTTAATTCACGAATAATTTTGGGGTTTTCAGTTATACCTTTTTTTAATACAATAATAGCCTTAGGTACATGCATTTTATATGAATGTGGTATACCAATAACGCATACTTTATCGACCAATGGGTGCTTGCTAATAACTTCTTCAATTTGGGCTGGATATACATTAAATCCTGAAACAACAATCATTCTTTTTAATCTTTGCGTATAATAAACTATACCATTAGGTGAAATATAACCAATATCACCAGTATGTAACCAAATTTTTCCATCAGAATGTTTTCTTAAAATCTTATTTGTTTCCTCAGGATTATTCAAATATCCCATCATTAATGTTGGGCCGTTAACGCATATTTCCCCTTCTTCTCCTAAGGGAAGTTCTTCCATGGTTTCGGGATTACATATTTTATAAGAATTCCCTACCATTGGTATACCAATACTTCCCGGCTCATTGGTACCAGGGAAAGTATAACAGGTAGCGGCAACAGATTCTGTCATTCCGTAACCTTTTAAAATATTGACTTTAGCCCCATGTTCATGTAAAAAGGTATTAATTTTCTTCTCTTGCGGAATACGTAAATAATCACCACCACTAACAATATATTTTAAATTAGTTAAGTCAACTTTATCAAATTTTTTATTTGACATCATTGCTTCCCATAATGTTGGAACACCTAATATAACATTAGGCTTATCTTTCTTCCATATTTTATAAAATCTATTAGCATCATACTCTGGCATTAAAATAGTCTCTACTCCTAAACAAAGAGGTGTGTGAATGCAAATGCCTAAACCAAAACCATGGAAAATTGGGAGAATAGTAACTATCTTATCCGCTGGCCTTACATCAATTACATTAACAGCACCTTGCTGAGCGATGGCATTAAAACTATAGTTAGATATCATTATTCCCTTAGGAGTACCAGTTGTTCCACCACTATGAAGTATAAGTGCTAAATCTGTATGTTTAACTTTTGCTTCATATTCTTTTTTATTAAGGGAACCATGAAATAAAAATTCATTCCAAGTCATATATTCGTGCTCATATCGACGTGGCTTCTTGATTTTTAAACCACGTGTAATTGCATATCCAAACGAAAGAAATGGTGGCATACTTTCTTTTGGTGATACTAAAATTGTTTTATATACCAAGGTTTCCGGAATAATATCTTTAAATTTTTCATAATCAAAATCGACCAAAAAAAAGTATCTTGATTTAGATTCTTGTAAATAAAACTTAACTTGTTCTTTACTAGATAAAGGATGAATAATATCTGCTACTGCTCCTATTTTATTACAAGCATAAAAAACATATATTGCCTCAGGCATATTAGGTAGACATATTGTAACTATATCACCATCTTTAACACCAAATTCTCTTAATCCACGAGCAACAATATCAATATTGTTAAAAAACTCTTTATAAGTTATTTTACGTTCAAAATAATTAATGGCAATAAAATTTTTATCAATAACATCACTATCATGCATAAAATGATAAACAGATTTTTTTGTAAACTTAATGCTTCTTTCATCTCTTGAATAATAATCAAGCCATGGTTCATTAGGATATATTTTCTTTCTAAATAGCTTCCATATTTTATTAAATATTTTCATTTTATCACTTCCCTTATACAAAATAAATATATGCTATTTTTTACACTGTAAGTATATTATATCACAAAATTATATCATTGTTTTTTTATTTACAAATTTTTAATATAAATAAAATTAATAAAAAACATAAAATACAACAATTACTCTTGATTTTTACTAGTATTTTATGCTATTATATTTGAGTAAATGTTTTTGGACCCTTAGCTCAGTTGGTTAGAGCAATCGGCTCATAACCGATCGGTCAAAGGTTCGAGTCCTTTAGGGTCCACCATTTATTATGCGGGTATGGCGGAATTGGCAGACGCGCTGGTCTTAGGAACCAGTTCTTCGGAGTGCAGGTTCAACTCCTGTTACCCGCACCAACGTTGCATTAACAGTCATTAAAGACTGTTTTTTTAATAAATTAGGGAGGAATACGATGAAAAAAATTCAAATAAAACATGATAGACTATGGCAATTATTTATTGATGATTACTTTCATGATTTAAGAAAGCAAGGATTTACAAATGATCAAATACTCGCATATTTACATAAAAAATCACAAGTTATTCACGATTATTTTGAATGGCTAAAAATGGTAGAAATGATTGATAAAAAATATATGATAGAAGAAAGAATTGAAAAAGAAAAAAAACAGCAACAAAAACATATATTAAGAACGAAAAACGATGATATTACAAAAAGAACCAGAACTGTTTTAGCAAACAAACAAAATCATCCTAAATATGAAATACCACCAAGAAGAAAATAAAAAGCGATAAATATCGCTTTTTTTCATGAATAATTAATTATATTTTAAGCATTCACTCTTTTGATGATTTATATAGTAATGAAAATAATCCATTTTTTTCAATTAATTCTTGATATTTACCACATTCCTTTATTTGACCACCAGATAATACATAAATTACATCAACGTTTTTAATTGTTTCAAGACGATGTGCAATAATAATTATTGTTCTACCTTTTAAATATTTAACTACATTATCCATAACTTTTTTCTCTGTTATATTATCCATTGCACTTGTCGCTTCATCTAAAATAATAATCTTAGAATTATCAAAAAAAAGTCTTGCAATGGCAATTCTTTGCCTTTCTCCACCAGAAAGGCGTATTCCTTTTTCACCAATTTCTGTTTCTAACCCTTTTGTTAATTTCTGATAAAAAGTGTCTAATGAAACAAGTTTTAAAACCTTTATAATGTCATCATCATTTATATTCTTATCAAAAACAAGATTTTCTCTTAGTGATCCATCAAATACAGGAACTTCCTGTGATACATAAGTTATCAAATCATAAAAGGTATTTAAGTTGATTTTATTAAGTTCATAATTATCAATTAAAATACTACCGGATTTATATTTAATTAGTCCCATAATAAGTTTAATTATTGTTGACTTACCACTACCACTTTCACCTACTAATGCAATAGAAGTATTAGCATTAATTTTTAATGACAAATTATCAATTATTTTTTTATTATTATCATATTCATAAGAAACTTTTTTAAAAACAATATTTCCCTTTAAATTACTTATTATTTGACCATTATCAATATTTATATCATCCGGTATATCTAGAAAGCGAAAATAATCATTTTCAGCAATTTTATTTAGTTTGTAATCAACATATTCTACATTAAATATTGCAATTGGCTGATAAGCTTTACTAAGAAGTGCAATAACCGTTACTACTGCCCCTACTGATAAATTAGTTTTTAATACTGCATATGCCAGAACTAATACTTGTAAAATATTAACAATTAGTCCAAAAGTTGTAAAAAATATCTCATGAATAAGTTTGATTTTAGTTTTACTATCAACAATATTTTTAATACCATCCTTAGATATCTTTATTTCCATATCATATTTTTTATTAGTTCTAAATGTAACTAACTCCATAAAGCCACGAACCAAGTGTTTATTTAAGAACTCTTGATTAAATAATATCTTTTCTTTTAGTTTATATAATCTTTTTAAAATCAAATTAGATATTATAATTACTAATATATAACCAAATAACACAAACCATAAATATTCATGTTTAACACGATAAATAAAAATTAAACTAAAAATCCCCGTTGGTAGTAACGTTCTAACTAACTTTAACCAAAAATTTACCATTATATCTCTTGATGCTCCGGCACCATTTTCTACTTTTTGAGCAAGTTTTCCAGTACCTATTTTTTGGTATTCTAAATAGTCAATTGTTGCCATTTTTTTTAAAGCTTGTAACTTAAAATCTAAATAAAGTTTATTATATACCTGTTGTTCAGGATAATTATCAATATAGCCAAGAATTGTTGATATAATCAATAATATCCCATAAATAATAAGGGGTGTAGTAGTTAATGTATGAAACTGAAAAGCGTCCAATATTTTTTGATAATATGTAATACTATATAAATCTAAAAAACAAATAGTTATTCCTATAATTATGTAAAATATTATTATCTTTATATTATTTTTTAATACTTCTTTAAATAATTTCATTTTCCCTCCTAAACGTTATTGTGATGTAAATAAAAAAACCTCCTTTCATGAACAACAAAAACCACAATAACTTGTGTCTTTGCCATTCATGAGGAGATTCTTAAGGCTCTTCATTATTCCTTTAAACATTCGTTTATCTGATAGTAAAACGCGAATGGACTAATTGAATTACTATGTCTAAATTATAGCATATATATAAATAAAAAGCAAATAAAAAGATTCCCTTAGGAATCTATTTTTGTAACATATTAAGTAAATTAATTTTAAACATATCCTTTTCAGGATTATCCTTACTAATCATAACGCCTTTGTATGCTTTAAGTTCCGTACGATGTCCTTCTTCAAGAATATTATCATCACAGGTAATATTAGTTAATAGAACGATATTCTTATCTGTATAAACAGAATAATGTAATACTATTTCACCGTGAACCTTTACAAACATATCATCAGTAGGTAATATCAAGTCATAAGACTTAATACCATTTTTCTTATCTTCGTTAACCAATTTCCCAACGAATTCACCATTTTTTATTTGTGGATAATAATCAAAAGTTAATTTCTTATAAGCAAGCATATTATACTTTCTTACTGATCTTTCAATTTTTCTAAATTCATTTTCGTTTTGGTACTCAAAAATATAATTTTGTTTCATCAAAACCACCCCTATACTAATGGACATACCCTTCTTATCCATTTCGTACACATATTATAGCACACTTTACATATTTTGTCAAACATTTTGTTTATATACAATAAAATCAGTTATATTGTTAATCTGTATATGACATAAATTTGACTGTAAAAAAAATTAATCTATACAATGTATAGATTAATAACCATATCTAAGTACTTCAAATGTAGCATATCTCCTACCAAAATAATTAGTTTCTTTTTCACTTTTATATAATAAATCAAAGTACGATTTTTTATTAAAACCTATTGCACTACCTCGATCTAAAACAATCGCAAGAATATTTTCATTAAATACATCTAAATCTTTAATGCGAATAATTGTACCAAAAGGTAATGTTTTATCAGCAGCAACGATACGAATATTACCATAATCTTTATCATAATAATAAATATTATTTAAAACATTGTAACCACTTGCAGTTATACCAGAACATCCAAGACAATCAGGTCCATAACCAGTCATCGGTCCATGATAAGTTGCAAACACTTTTTCAATTTTAATGGGTTCTAATTTTTTAAATACATTAATTTCACTACCTATATAAGTAAAATTATTGCTAATCTCTAAATTTGATAAACCAATTAAAAGGTATATAAACAATACAAAATTTTTTATATTAATCCCCCCAATTAGTAATTATAACATATTTAAAGTAATTATTTCTTACCAAATAATGGATTATTCTAATTCATCTTTCCAATTATCAGAAAGTGCAGATGTTTCATACATAGCATCCGATGCTATTCCTACTGCATCAAATAACTTAGATACACCAATTTTACTCTTTTTATAATTAGCGATATTAGTTTTCTTAATACCAATACCTGCTCCTTCATTATATGAGTCTATATCAGCTCCTATGTACATAAATTCCCAATTTTTGTGACTTTGAATCATTTTACGGATTTTATCTTTACTAAATTCAATAGAAGCATTTTCAAGACCATCTGTGGTAATGATAAACAATACTTTTTTACATTTCTTATTATCAATATAATTAATTGTTTTACCAATAGCATCTAAAAGTGCCGTACTACCTCTTACAAAGTATTTCTCTTCATTTAAGTAATCAACATTTTTAATATCTTCCCTTTCCGTTAGCATTTCATATTGATTATCAAAAAGAACAGTAGTAACTTTAACATTATTTTTCTTCTGCTTATCAATATAACTATTATAGCCTCCTATTGTATCCTTTTCCATTCCTCCCATAGATCCACTACGATCTAGTAAAAAGACAATATCCATTAATTCTTTCTTTTTCATTCTTATCTCTCCTTTCGATATCCATTATAGAAGATTATTATTTTCATTTGGTCACTTTTAAAGCGACAATTTATATGCTATAATCTTGTTGGTGATTTTATGAAAGAAGAATTAAAGAAATATATTAAAGAAAACTTAATAACTATTAAGCCGAAAAGATTTTCCTTTTCAAAGGCAAATATTGCCAAAAAAGAAACATTTGATGCCTGTTACGAAGATACAGTATGTGGTAGTAATATTGATGACTATATTAATAAAAATAAAGAGTTAAACAATTTTCAAACAGTATTATTTCAATATATTGATGAAAGAAATCTAAAAGATAGTGATGTTTATAACAAAGTAAATATTGATCGAAGATTATTTTCTAAAATAAGAAGTGATTATAATTACCATCCAAGTAAAGAGACAGTCATTCTTTTAGGATTAGCACTTGAACTTAATGAAAATGATTTTGAAAAACTACTCAATAGTGCATCATATTCCTTACCTAAAAATAATTATTTTGACTTAATAATACGTTTTTGTATAATTAACAAAATTTATAAATTAAATGATGTTAATGAATTATTAATGGATTATAAATGTAAATTATTAAGCTACTAAAAAAAGATTCTTGAGAATCTTTTTCATTCATTAAACATATTATTTAAATCTTCCTCTTTAAGAATAGCTATTCCAAGTTTTAAAGCTTTATCATACTTGCTACCTGGATTATCGCCCACTATTACATAGTCCGTCTTTTTACTTACAGAATCTGAAACTTTACCACCAAATGATTCTATTTTATTACGTATTTCTTCTCTACCAACTGATAAAGTTCCAGTAATAACAAACGTCTTATTAACAAAATTTTCTTTTTCTTCTTCAATATTTAAATATTCCATATTAATATTCAGATTTCTTAAATCGTTTATTAAATTAAGATTATCTTCATTATTAAAGTACTCTGAAATACTTGAAGCAATCACTTCACCAATATCAGAAATATCTTTTAATTCATCATATGAAGCACTTATTAAATTATCCATATTCTTATATGTTCTTGCTAGTAACTTGGCAGTTTTCTTACCAACATAACGAATACCAAGTCCAAAAATTAGACGTTCTAATGAATTATGTTTACTATTTTCAATCTCGGTTAATAAATTCGCAATACTTTTATTGCCAAAACCTTCCAAATCTTTTAACTCTTCACTAATTTCATCAAGTTTATAGAAATCCTTGATACTTTTAATATAGCCAAAATTATAAAAATCTTCAATAATTCTTTCACCAAAACCAGTTATATTCATTGCATCCCGTGATGCATAATGAATTAGGCTTTCTATTATTCTTCGATCACAGTTATCATTAACACAGTAATAGGCACTTTCATTATCTTTCTTAACTAAAGTGCTACCACATATTGGACATGTTTTAGTCATTGAAAAATCTTTTTCTGTGCCATCACGTCGTTCTTTTAAAACACAGACAACCTCAGGAATAACATCACCTGCTTTTTTAATACCCACAATATCGCCAATCTTGATTTCTTTCTCTAAAACAAAATCTTCATTATGTAATGTTGTTTTAGAAATAGTTGAACCCATAACATTAACCGGCTCCAAAATCGCATTAGGGGTAACTTGTCCTGTTCTGCCAACTGTAAACTTAATGTCAGTAAGCTTTGTATAACTAATCTCAGCTGGGAACTTATATGCTGTTGCCCATTTAGGATAACGAATAGTATTCCCCATTTTCTTTTGATCAGCCAAACTATTAAGTTTAATAACTACACCATCAATATCATATGGAAGACTTTCTCTTATCTCACGTTTTTCTTCCAAATAGTGTAATACTTCATCAATATTATTAACCAACTTATTATTGGCTTTATTTGTTCTAAAGCCAAGTTTTTCCATATATTCAAGGGCTTCTAAGTGCGTTTTAATACCATAATCTTCAGGATTTGGTAAATGATAAATAAACACTTCAAGATTACGACTTTTTGCAATACTACTATCAAGTTGTCTAATACTTCCGGCTGCAGCATTACGACAATTTTTAAATAATGGTTCTTTATTCTCTTCTCGCTTTTTATTTAGTTCTTCTAAAGTCTTTTTACTCATGAATATTTCCCCACGCACTTCAATATCAATTGGTGCATTAATTTTTTGGGGAACTGTTTTGATTGTTCGAACATTATTGGTAATATCTTCTCCTACAACTCCATCACCACGCGTAGCCGCACTTTTAAATATTCCTTTTTCATATTTAAGGGATACAGATAAACCATCAATTTTAAGTTCACAAACATATTGAGGGTTAATTCCTTCTTTTTTTATTCGTGAATCAAATAGGACAATATCATCCTCATTAAAAACATCTGATAAACTCATCATTGGCTTTTCATGAGTAACTTTTTCAAACTTATCAAGCACTTCTCCCCCAACTTTTTTGGTTGGCGAATCATCACGAACTAATTCTGGATACTTTTCTTCAAGTTTATATAGCTCATCTAAATATTTATCATATTCTTGATCGGTAATCGTTGGATTATCAAGAACATGATAATTATAGTTTGCTTCATTAATGATGTCACAAAGGTATTTTATTCTTTCTTTTATTTCCATAGATCCTCTGGATAAACGCCCTTATCAATTAATTTTCTTATTTCACTAACTACGTAATCTTTGTCTTCTTTATAAGTAACTCCCAACCATTTATCCGTTGATTCAAGAATAACAACTTTTTTACCATTTTTAATTTCATGATCTACAACATCTGGAATTAAGTATTCACAACTTGTTAAATCATCTTTATTCATATGTAAAAATTCCACTAAGCCTTTTTCTAGTATTTCAAACAAATTTTCTCTAAAGCCAAAGAAATTCATGGATACAAGAGCATTTTCGGGAACATTAAAACTTTCTCTTCCATCAAGGGGACTGGCAAGAATACTTCCGTCCACTCTTTCAATTTTACTTTCAATGATATTAGTTAAATAACCATTTTCTCCTTTACAAACGCCACGTTTTACTGAACCATTTTCCGTCATAGTATTAGCAACACGGAATGCTACCATTGAGTAATCGTTATCATTCGTATCATAGAATTCTTTAATCTTTTTATAAGCATCTGGTCCATAGTAATCATCCGAATTAATCATAACGAAATTGCCATGAACTTTATTCTTTGCACAAAGAATAGCATGCGCTGTACCAAGTGGTTTTACCCTATCTTTTAAATCATATTCATTTGGTACATTGTCCATATTTTGGAATGCATATTCCACATCAATTTTATTTTCAATACGATGTCCAATTGTTTCACGGAATAATTCATAGTTTTCTTCTTTAATAATGAAAACTATTTTGGTAAATCCCGCTTTAATTGCATCAAAGCATGAATAATCAATAATAAATTCCCCATTTGGACCAAATGGTTCTACTTGTTTAAGTCCTCCAAATCTTGAACCCATTCCTGCTGCAAGTATTACTAAAGTTAAATCTTTTTTCATAATATCACTCCTTTACTTTATTTTAACATATTATCACCATGAATAATACCATCAAATACTTCTTCAATCTTCTCCTCAATATTTTCTAAATTATCGCAAACATCAGATATAACATCACCAATTTTATCATTTATGCTTACTTCTTTGATTAAATAATTAATATATGGAAATTTATCATAACTAACGCCTAAAGTTTGATATAGTTTTTCCATATCATCATCAGAATATTTATATTTTCCATCCTTATCTTGTAGCAAATAGGAATAATATATATTAATCTTTTCTTGAGCAATATCTATTTTAATATTTTTGCCTATTTTCTCTCGCATCATAATATGCAGAAGTGTCTCAGCCTCTATGCTATCAATTTCATATTCCTTTTGCAAATAAACAAGTAATTCAGAAAAAGTAAAATTTTGCCATTTATCATCAAATATAAAGTAGGCATTATGACCTAATTGTAAAGCTGCGCTGTTATATTCATCAAGACTATAACCATCATCACCTACCGCTGCTTTTTGTGGCATTATAACACCCTTTGAAATAAATCGATTAACACCACATAACGCTCGAATAATTACATCTTCATCTATTGGCATATGAAATAATTCTTCAGCATTTATACCTAACTGCTTACTTATCTTTTGTAAATCATCTTTTTCGATATGTAAATCTCTTGCTCCGTTAGGAAATTTATCTTTATCCCTTAAGCATTCTTCATAAGTCATTAAAATATGCGTAAATTTCTTTCTTCCAATTTTTTCTCCTTCTTTTAATGAATCCCACGTAGGATCGGACATATAAAGAGCATCAACGCCATATTTATCATCTTTAATATGCACCATTATGCGTGCATGATTGGAAGCTTTAAAAAAGGCATCTCTCTTTAATGTCCCCTCACCTTCACTAAATACATCATGATCAGCAATATATTGGCCCATACCATTGCGAATTAATATTTCTAATAATAAATTGGCATAGCCAGCACAAACAATACCTTTATTTCCATCGTTTTTAACTATTTCATATACTGAACGCGAATCATCAATGCCATTGGTACTCTTATATATAGCATAATTAGTTACAATAATATAAGCACCAATAAATTTTTCTAGTGGCGAAAGCTCCTTACCATCATTAGTTCGTAATGATTTAGCAAGAATTTCAATTTTTTGATCTATCTCAAATAAATCATCAATCGTGTAATATATATATCCACCATTAGCATTTCTTTTAATAGAAACAACAGCTTTCCTTCCGAGTATCTGCTTTACTTTTTCTAGAAAATCGCGATTAATAGTTTGAATATTTAATTTAAGCAATATACTACTCTTACTAAAATCATTTTGGGTAATAATTTGCAAAAATTCTTCTTCATCATCAACATCCACTTCTACTTCTTTGTTATTAAAATATTCTGGATATCGCTCATATAAAACATCAAAAACAAGATGCTTATCACGTTTAACGGTATTATATATGACTTCAAAAACCTCTTTATCAAAAATACACCTATTAATAAAAACATTTAATTGATTTGGCCTTTCTAGAATTACGTTAATCAAATCAATATCTTGCATATTAAATTGATAATTTAACGCAATAGTATAATCAAGCAAAGCATCAATATGCCATAATATCCAATCATATTTCGATACAACATAATGAATATTATTGATATCTTTCTTAATTGGATATAATGGATCAACAGTCGCATATACACTCTTTTTCGCTGCATATTCGTCTATATTAAACGTTCCCTCCTCGGCCATCCTAATCATTTTTTTCAGTAATTCATTAGCTTTTAATTCACTTTGCGGATTTTCATGAATTCTTGAATAATTAAGCATTATTCCATAACTATTAAACAAATCAATTGAACATTGATGTTCTAATAAGAATTCATTAATTCTTATTCCCGTTTCCATATTAATACTATTGGCATAATAATCGGCATAGTATTTCGCCAATTCTGGATTATCAATACTTAATCGTGTAATTAACTCAAACAATAAATCATTATATTCAGGAACACTTTTATGTTGTATAAATATTTCATCAAAATATTTATTACCAAGTTCTTTAATTTTACTTAATATTTCATTTATTTCCATATTAACCTCTTTATTCTGTTATTTTGTGTAAACTCGGATGATTTTTCATCAAAGTTTTAATTCCATACGGCATCTTAAATGCTATTTTAATAATGGTTTTTTCAACACTTATGACTTTTCCAGTTCCAAAAACATCATGATAAACATAATCATTGGGACTAAATATTGAATCCGCGTTTTCATCTGGTAAATATTTTTTTGGTTCATTCGTTCGATGAATTAAACCTTCTTCGATATTTTCTTTATCAAGTAAATCATCATCTATTTCCGTTACAAAGCGACTTACAGGATTAGCTGCATCTCTTCCATACAAAACGCGTGTTCGAGCATTGGTAATAAATAGTTTTTCTCTGGCTCTTGTAATCGCTACATAACAAAGGCGTCTTTCTTCTTCAATTTCACTATTTGATTCCATGGAATTCATATGTGGAAATAATCCTTCTTCAAGGCCTGTTATAAAAACATAATTGAATTCAAGACCTTTAACCGCATGAACCGTCATTAATGTTACTCGATTTTCCGAATCACTTACTTCCGTATTATCACTAATAAGACTTACTTCGTATAAGAAATCAGGTAAAGAAATTAGACCATATTTATCTTCAAAAGCTTTAGTAATGGATTTAAATTCTTCTAGGTTTTCTAATCTAGTTTCTGCTTCCACACTATTTTCTTTTTCAAGTTCTTCACGAAGACCTGATTTAACAAGAACTTCTTCAACTAACTCGGTAAGCGATAAATGATTACTTTCTTCTTGTAATTCTAATATAATATTTTTAAAGGTTAAAGCTTTACCACTATCAATAGCATCAAATAAATTAATTCCCTCATCATTACTACGACTAATAATATCTTCAATAGTTTTATTACCTATACCACGTTTAGGAGTATTAATACTACGTAATAAACTAATGGCATCACGAGGATTATTAATAACTTTTAAATAAGCCATTAAATCTTTTATTTCACGTCTAGCATAGAAATTAATTGCTCCAATGATACGATAAGGTATATTTCTTTTTAAAAATTCATCTTCAAAAACACGTGATTGGGCATTGGTTCGATAAAGAATAACAATATCATCAAGAGATACATTATTCTTTTCTAACTCTTTTATTTTATTTGCAATATAATCTACTTCATCATGACCATTTTTAGCTCGATAATAAGTTATTAACTCACCATTATCTTTAACACTTTCAAGTTCCTTAGGATGACGATTAACATTATTTTTAATAACTGAGTTAGCGGCATCCAATATTACTTTTGTACTACGATAATTCTTTTTTAATATAATTGTTTTACAAAGTTTATAGTCTTTTTCAAAATTTAAAATGTTTTTAAAATTCGCCCCTCGAAAGCCGTATATCGCTTGATCAGAATCGCCTACTACACAAATATTTTGATAGCGACTAGCAAGTTGTCTTGTTAATCTATATTGCGCTTCATTAGTATCTTGGTATTCATCAATTAAAATATATTGAAATCTTTCTTGATATTTTAATAGAATATCTGGATTTTCTTTAAATAGTTTGATTGGTAAAATAAGTAAATCATCGAAATCAACCGCATTATTATTTCGTAATTCTTTTTGATACTCTGGATAAACTTTAAGTAATAATTGATCAAAATCATCTCTGGCATAACGATTATAATCTTTGGGTTCAATTAAATCATTTTTAAGACTACTAATACGATTTCTAAAGGCTTTAGGATTAAACTTGTTTGTATCTATATCTAATCTTTTTAAAACTCTTTTAATCGCTGTTAAACTATCTTCTGTATCAAAGATAGCAAAATTATTATCTAAATCCAAATGTTCATTATTTTCACGAATTATTTTTAAACCAAAAGAATGGAAAGTAGATATTTGCATACTACTTGCCTCTCCTCCAATTAATTTAATAACTCGATCTTTCATCTCTGCTGCAGCCTTATTAGTAAATGTTATCGCTAAAATATTAAAAGGACTAATTCCTTTTTCTATTAAGTAAGCAATACGACTTGTTAAAACTTTTGTCTTACCACTACCAGCACCTGCAAGTACTAAAAGTGGTCCATTTAAATACGTTACTGCTTCTTTCTGTTCTTCATTTAATGTATCTAACTTCATATCTAT